>ERZ1370068.3614-contig-2720_pt1 | contig 70267 bp, 83 predicted proteins | sample MGYA00561227_ERZ1370068 | MGnify/ENA primary metagenome ERZ1370068 (study PRJEB38410, sample SAMEA6850437) | metagenome | study: Metagenomic assessment of the ecological functions of the soil: analysis of the soil microbiota associated with the...
TTACGTATTGCCTTCGATGGGTCGCCTGACGCCAGGCCCGGTCGACCGTCCTCAGGTGATCGCCCACTGGGTAAACGAAATTCCGTGATCGCTGTCGGTATTGCTGATCGTCATCCGCACCGCTACGCGGGGATCGCTGGCCGCGCATTCGCGTCGTTGGGTAACTTCATCAAATCTTCGCAGAGGTACCGGAGATCGCCTCCCGGCATCGGAAGGTCGTCGCCACTGACGGAGTTTGCTGCACGCGTGGGCGAGAGATATGGTCTGCGCTATCGGTATCAACCAGATCTTCACACGACACGCCATGCTGGATATTGCCTGGCCGATCTTCCAGCCGTCGAGGCTAAATGTGCCTACGTGCTCGCACGCATCCAGACGTGCTGGGTCCTCCGAAGGGAACGCAATCCTCCAGACACGCCAGTAACGGTGGAGTGCCCCAGCTGACGCCGAGTCCCGGGGGCGTGGGCGGCTGGAGGCGAGTCCTGGGCCTGATCGAGATCTGTCTCCTGCCGCCCGTTGGGTCGGTGGCCGGAGCTGCCGGCATGCCCTCGTCTCTGAGCTCCATCCATCCCAGCCGCCAGGCTCAGGCCCGCGTGAGCAGTGGCACTCGCGTGGCCACTGGTCTACTGCAGGTCGAAGTCTCGCCCTGATCCGAAGCTGACTGAGTGAGGCCTCGAGGAGTCGCCAATGGTCCCGGATCAGCCACAAACGCTTTCCACGCCGAACGCGGCGCTGCTAACAGCCAGTTCGCCTCAGCAGCTCCCCTTCACCACTGAGGCGGCGTTCGCTTCACGATCTACCGTGCCCGCGTGCGAGGTTTGCCGTGTTCTTCCTGATTATCGCCGGAAGTGGCTGCTGATACGTTGCGCAGGGTTCCAGACTGACCCGACGAGGGTGATTCACGGCAGAGGTCCACGTGCCGAAGACCGCCCTGAGATCGATATACACCCGCGCAGGAAGCCGGCGACGCACTGATCGCCTCCGCTCGCGCTTAACGTGACGCGAGCTGGTTCTCGGCAAATGATGTGGCCTGGCGATTGTGTCGACGTTCTGACAGCATCGCGCAGTCGGCGGGGATATACGATGACTCCAGGTTCGGATGTAAATTTCATCGTCGGATCTTTCACACTCAATGACGCTCAGCAGCGTAGTATTCAGGGGAAGGGTCGGGTCGGGGCGGGCTTGTGTCCACGCCCTCGCGACCGAGCGCCTGATCGAGGTTCAGCAGCACGGCACGCCCACGGAATCCGCGACGCAGCGAGTTGGTAGCCGTGACGCCGGCCGGGCGTCATTGAGCGGCTTCAATCTGCTTCACGGAAACTGCCAGAGCGCATGGCCGCGGAATCAGAATTGTCTGGATCTCATGTCGAGGGAGATCAATGATTTCCATCTTTATACATCGTCATCCACCGCGGGCTGCCACCGCCTTCCATAAACGGTGCGGAGTGTCCACCCACTCTGATCGATATGTCCGCAGCTGGGATCCCGATTAAGCTCGTCGATTTGCGCCAGGTCTGAAGATGTGATTGCGATCTCGACTGAGTCGATGTTGTTCGCGATCGACGTGGATACAGGCCAGATCGCCGGGTGACTGCGCAGAAGCGACGCCGCTACCAGCTAACCGCGCCGCGACCGCGTTTTTCCTTCGGCATCAGGCCGTGCCACCCCGCGAACCCGCGTGCGCCAGCGCAGTAGTTTTCTCTGCCGGCTCGTTGAACTGACTCACAGTTGAATATTTAGCACGCCGATCTCTCGATTTATTCGGCTTCTGGTCGACTGGCCCATCGTCGCACTTGATTTCGGTGCCACGAGCGCACAGTCGGCAATGGTCTACAGAACGAAGCTGCGTGTAGTATTTCGCACTGGTTCACGCTCGCGTTCATCAACAGTCTCAGCACTGGCTGTCGGAGTGAAACCGCAGCAACTTCCCGGAGAAATTCTGTCACAGCGGCTGAAGGGCGAATGCCATGGCGCGAAAATGCATATACTCCGGCGCCGGCTTCATCTGGACTGTACAGGTGCAGGCGTCAAAACGAAAGCCGAGTTGAACCGTCGACATTACCGTTCTCGCTGTTCGGCGTGAATCACGCTCTTCCGATAATGCCATCTACGGTGTAGCCGCGCGGTCACTGCGCAGCCACTGATCTCCGTCTGTTAAATCTGAGCCGACGCGGTGGCGAGGTCGAATGTCTGGCACCTCGCGCTCGGCGATCGCCTGCTTCATCGCGGTGTGCATACGTTGCCCCCAGTAGCTGTCGGCGGCAGCACGATGGCGGGCGGTCGGGGAACCCGGGTCAGTTGCCACTGATGTCTATCGCGACGGTACGCGAGCCTGCGTTGTATTGAGACCCTGCGCCGTGATCGCCGATCCGTCGTCGATCGTCTTGATCCGGCTCGCGCGCCGCCGCGTCCGCCCGATGTTCCGGCTCTTCCAGGACGGCGATGGTCCGCGATTGTCCGACGCGATCGCTTCCAACGTGGTGCGTGACCACCTCGGTCGGATCGATCGTTGTCGCCGTTCAGGGACCCGAGGCGGCGTCGTTGCGCTCGTCGCTGATCTGCGTGCCGCCGGCAGTGATCCCGCATCGCTGGATTCGGGCTGGCGCTTGCAGCTGCAACGTCAGACGTGCCATCTGGGAAAAGCCTGCGCTGGTTGCTGGAAAGCCCGATCATCGTCGCCCAACGCTGTTCGACCTGCGGGCTGTCGCTGCTGATCGCGCCTCGCGGCAGTCGTTATTCAACCGGGCTTTCTGAGTCGTAGCCCATGTCGTGCCGGTAAATCATCTGGTAAAGATGGCTGATCCAGCGGCATCTCACGGTCGCCTGAGGTTCAGGCCTGCAGTACACTGCCATCATCGGCAGTATCACTTCGCGAGCTGCCCTCACTGAAAGGCAGCCTGCTTCGATGCACCCATTGTAATCTGATCCGGTCGTTTCCCGCGTGGTACTGGCGACGACGCGCTTGTCGCCAGTTCAGCCTGACGCAAACAGACGATGATCGCCGAGCGCGGAAGAGGTCACGTCGGATCTGACTGGGCCAGCCCGACAACAGTGGTTCCGGGCCAGATGGCGGGCTGATGGATATTGCCCAGGTCGGACGGGTGGTGGTCACTCGGATCAGGACGACAGGTCGTCTGCCGGCAGGGATCGACGACGCGATCTGACCTGATACCGCATGTTCAGCCGCTGGTCATTGCCGCGTGGTTGCCGCGCGGTTCTGTTGAGCGCGAGTGGCATCGACGGGAGCGTCAGCCAGAATCGCGAGTCGTCGCCATGCGGCCATCGAGCGGATGTCGCCGCGATGGACTATCGTCGCCGCGGATCGCGAGCGGCGCGTCGGGTGATGCGTTCAAACGACGATAACACGTTGATTGCTTGATAATCCATCGAATCCGCGATCTGCGAGATTGAGCGTTCGAGATCATTGCCCGAGCCGGGCGAGAATAACGCCGTCATCGTATTCGAAGTATGTCCGTTCGGATCGTAGCGTCGTGTCGTCGTAGACCGTCGTGCTACCACTGATCTACGCAGTTCAGCCCGGCGATCACACTGGCGCTGATGCCGCTCGATATCCAGCCCAGTCGAGGGCTGCCGACAGCCAGCTGTGGTCAAATGGCGACAGCGCGCCGTCCCGGCGAGTCAACGGGGCAGACGTCGCGGCGTGTCAGCGGTGCCAGTGTGCGGCTGGACGTTGTCGCACTGCGCCGTTCTCGACGATCTGTCGAGGGCGCATTCACCGACGCGGTACTTCGCCCCGGGGGTTCATCATCGCGGCGACGCGCTCGTCTGGCGACGCCTGGGGGGGCGCGTTGCCTTTCGATGGCGGAAGCGATGCCCCACCGTCGCGGGCTCGTGGCGACAACCACCGGCCGTACCAGGGGCCGATCGATCGCTGACGGCGGAAGGTCCACGTCACGGGTCGATCGCCTGTTACTGGTCGAAGAGCTGACGCCGCCGGTTGGCTCACCGACGAGCGCTGTCACACCCGATGGCGCCGAATAAACGATCCAGCGTTGCCGGCCGCGGATCCGACCGGCCGGATGGCGGGATCGCCCGATATCGACACATCGGGTAGTTCGATAGAGTGTCGACGGAACATCCGCCGGGGATTGCCGGTGCGCAAGCCAGTCAGCGTCTATATGGTATTATCACGGCGACGAGTGCGCGTAAGAAGCGCTTCGTGCTGTCTCGCGTCGGCGCTGAGATCGCCCTCATCTGATCTATGTCACGGCGACGACTCAAGCTGCCATCACTCTCTGACTTCGTTCATGATCGGCAGGATGACGAATGATCGTCGCGAATCGCACCGCCCGCGCACTACATCCACGTCGGTTCGCAAGGATCGATTCATGCGCGCCAAGCACAACCGATCGATTCGAGTAAAGCCAAACCCGGTGCCAGCCGTCACGAGCTGAGAGCCAGGCGTGCTTGTAATACCACATCTGGAGGGGCATATGCCAGTGCCGGGTACCCGTTGTCCAAGCAGATCTGCATTTCCCGCACGAAGGATTGTCACTCAATGTAGGCTCACTCCTACTGGATGGCGACGCCTGCCTGGGAGGCCAGCTGCAGCCCTCAGAGGCCAGGTGTCCGCAAAACTATCATGTTCTGATACTGTTACCACGCCGCCAGCAGATTCGCAGCAGGCGCATGTCCTCGCCATCAGCCACACATTTGTCGTCACAGTCGCATGGCTCATCACAGTGGTCTCGCCGAGCCCCACTGCGAGGGCGGGGGATATTGTTCAAACAGGGTACGGCACCGCACGTCCGAGCTACCGCAATACGGAGCACAGCGGCAGAAGGTGCGCTCGCAGACGGATCGTCGACTTGTGGCAAAGAATGTCTGGGTCGCATTGCGAGCAGGTCGTCGGTGCATGACGACGCTGCGCGCAGATTGGAGAATTTGCACTTCCGGGTACCAGACGCTGGAAGGGATCGAGATCACGATTCGTCCCGCTTTTGATTAACGACCGGTGCCAACGATTCATCGCCATAATAGATGCCCATCCATTCGTAACGCGTGGTTGGCGCGCCATCTGCAAAGCCTACGGTGACCGCTTCCGTCGCACGATGAAGGTAAACTTATCGATGGCGGCGAGGGCGGCAGGCACCCGGTTAGAGGTGCTGCGCGGTCGCCCGGTGGCATTGTCGCCATACTAGCAACAGAATGTGATCGAGTAGCGACGTGCGTCATTTGCTGCGCGATTTGGTGTTTCCGCGCGTGCCGGAGCGCTACGGCGTCAATATGTCGCGAAGATGACCTCGCTCCGGCGCCGGCTTCCACTGAATTGAGGCAGGTTGCAGGTGCTGAAGCGGTGTCGTCGGCATTGGGCGGCCCTTCGTCGTCGCCCCGAACCACGCCTCCTCCGATGGATCGCCGCCAATCCGGCGGGCGGCAACACGTGCCGTCAAAGACGGATGCCGCCAGCCAAGATGTTCGCGCGGCAAACCGCGATGCGGGACAGACGTCGTCGCGGTCGGGTCGTCAGACCTGGCTGTCGGTTCATTCGATGAGCGGTCGTATCGCGACGGGATCCAGGGGCGGATGCGTCGAGGTCGGATCGGGATCAGGCATCGAGTAGAGTCGACGTAGCGGTCGGGCTGACTCCCGGGCCAACAGCCGGGAGCATGAGCCAGGCTCCCGTCCATGAACTGAGCGCCGCACGTCCGCGTTACTGCGCAGCCACTGATCGTTGCCCAGCTGCCGACGTGACGCGGTGGAAGAGGTCGAGCGATAATGGTGAATAACGGCACCGGCATCGGCGACAAGCCATGAGCACAGTCGGCCACCACGCAAAGATTTGAATGTTAAATTCAAAGAAATGGCGTCGGCGGGTCGGGTGAGAGTAACTTCGGGCCATAATGATCGTCCAGGCCGCGATTAGCACTGAGCCGTTGATGTCGCCCGCAAAGATCATCTTACGTCGGCAGAGATCTCGTCAGAGGTGGCGAGGACACGCGCGTGCCTACGGCAGCCGGAGCGCAGCGGCGCCGTTACTCGTCGGAAGCCGCCCATCGCGATGCGGCTATGGCGTAGGCGCCCGGTGTGAATCAGCCGCGCTTCGCCCCGGGCTGGCCAGCGCCGCCGGCTCTTCGAGGTGGCGAATTCACGGCCAGTCGCCGACGCCCGCCGGGGAGGTGATCTTGGCCGTAAATGCCAGCCCGCGGTGTCGAGCAGGTAGGAGCGGTAGCTGAGCTCTGCTGGCGCCGGGCGGTGTTCTACCGACAGTTCAAAGACGGCAATGCGCCGGTCTGCGGCGAGATCACGCGAGCCATCAGACGCGCGGCAGCACGGTGGATCTGCCGGATGAGTGTAATCGTCGGCCAGAGCTCGACAATGACGCAGACGATGTCCGCACCCGCTTGCCCAGTGCCCGCGAGGCGTTCAAACGCGTCGCGTCGCCCACAACAGATCAGCTGAGTTGGGGTATCCCGCCGCGCCATGCCATAGCACCGCGACGACATGCTGCAGCTCGACCATTATCGCCGAACATGCAGGCCAGAGCATGCCGCCGCGCGTCGAGAATGGCGGCGGCAGGCAACCGGATGCGCATCTGCGCGCCACATTACTGAGGGCGGTACGAGATCGCCTGAAGCGGTGTCGGAACGGCGCGCAGTCGGGATGACGCTGGCGCGCCGCGCGGTGGTACGGGTCGGTGGAGATTTATCTTCATCACGCGGGCGTTGACGCAGCCTCTCCGCAGTTGTGGCCGCAGCGACGACGGTCCGCCTGCGGGCGTCGACGCGTGAGCCGTGATGCGTCACGGTTCTCCCGGGAGAACAGCGTATCAGCCGTTCATCGCCCGGAACGTAGTCGAGCTGACTGCACGAGAAACTGGATGGCCATGACGTCACAGATCCAATCTCGATATCGCTATGCTAGTTACCGGATAATGTCGGATTCGCGTAAGGGCGGTCTCGTGATCGAACGCTGACGAGCGATTCTCAGCTGGCGTACAGCCCAGTTCAACAGCGTCAGCTGTCGAGGCAATACTCGGGCTGACCGTGACTGAGCTCCTCCAGGAGGTAAAGTCTCCACTCCTGCGACGGCCGGCACTCGCCCCGGTGCCGGGATCTCCGGCGGGGAGAGGAACGTCTCGAGAAGTCGCAGCGAATGAAGGCGGGGCGGTGTCTGCGATTTTTTTGACGTCGACGCCGTCGGCTCATGTTCGGTATCGGCGGTTGTCTGCCTCGACATGGTTTGGTCTGGGCCGAGTTACGCAGTGGAGGTTGGCGCGTAGCAGCACACCCGGTCGTAGTCTGGGGTGGTCGCCCGCTGACGATCTCGGCGATCGAAGTCCGCCTCGCGATGGAGGAGGGCCATCTGGAAGGCCACCGAAAAGCTACCTAGATGATGTTTACTCGCTGAATGGATTACTCAAAGCCAGCTTCCGGATCTTAATGAGTTTCACAGCATGCATTGTTCATCGGTTTGCAGTCCCGAACGCAGCGACCGAGTCTGGTCGCTGCGTTCAGGACTGCGGAAACCGATCCCGGCGAGCCACGAGAGCCGATACGTGCTGTGGAATCTTCTACGCCGACGCGTGGCCGTCCGGGCCCCGGTCTGGCTTGACTTTGAAATAATCCATTCAACATTGAAACTATGAAACAAACATCTCAGACCAAGAAGCGCCAGTAAAGTCAGGCATGAGCTCAAGGTGGCCGACGAGGTGTGGCTGGCGACCGCCCTCCTCCATCGCGAGCACCCGGACCGGGCGGACTTCACGGTCGCCGAGATCGTCGAGCGGGCCCGGCAGGAGGGGCTCACCCCGGAGCTGCGCCCGGGCGTGTACCTGCACGCCAACCTCCACTGCGTGGCCAACCGCCCCCGAACCCGGGCCGCTATCTGATGCTTGTCGAGACGGGACCGAACCGCCGGCGTCTCTATCGACCGGGAGACCCCGCCCATGAGGCCCGGCGGGGGCCAAGACGACGCCCGCTCGCTCGGCGATCCCGCCCAGGTACCACCCGCTGCTCGACTGGTATGCGCGAGAGTACGCGCCGCAGCGCGGCCTCAAGCTCCGGGGCGGATCTCTCCTCGCCCTGCGGGGCTCCGGCCGGGAGCTCTGGGCGGATGAGCATGCCGACCAGTACGTCCGTCGCCTGCGCGAGGGGTGGGAGTGAGCCGGGTCTTCTGGGACACCAACCTCTTCATTTATCTCCTGGAGGGCTCCGGTCCGCGGTCAGCCCGGGTGACCGAGATCCGGGAGCGAATGCTGGAGCGTGACGATGAGCTGTGCACCTCGACGCTGACGCTGGGCGAGGTGCTCGTGAAGCCGGCTGAACGAGGCAATGAAGCCCTGCGCCAGCGATACGAGGACGTCCTCGCCCAGACGGCTCGCCTCATCGCGTTCGATCGCGAGACCGCCCGCCGATACGCGGAGATCCGACGCAACCGGAACATCCGGCCGCCGGATGCCATCCAGCTTCGCCTGCGCGGCTCAAGTCGGGGTGGACCTCTTCATCACCAATGACGATCGCCTGAGCCGCCTCACCATCCCCGGCATCCAGTTTCTCGTACCGCTCGAGCGCGCGTTTCTCTGAGGCCCCGGCCACCCGTATCCGAGCTACACGTTCCGGGCGATGAAGGCGGCGCAATGGTGATACGCTGTTCGCCCAGGAGGGACCATTGACCCCACGCACCATCTACGAAGCTCCGCGCGTCGACCCCCGCGCGGGCGAGACCGTCGTCACCAGCACCTGCGGCCACAACTGCGGAGGGCGCTGCGTGGTCAACGCCCACGTGGTGGAAGGCCGCATCGTGAAGATCTCCACCGACCCGCGGAAGTGGACGTTCGAGCTGCCCCCGCTCCACGCCTGCGTCCGCGGCTTCGGCCAGGTCGAGCGCGTCTACCATCCCGACCGCCTGAAGCAGCCGCTGCGCCGGACCGGACCGCGCGGCTCCGGGCCGGTTCGAGCCGATCTCGTGGGACGCCGCGCTCGACGAGGTGGCGCGCGAGATGTTGCGCATCCGGGACGCGTACGGCAACGCCGCCATCCTCGACGCCTCCCGCTCGGGCAACCTGTCCATGCTCCACAACCGCGCCGCGGCCCAGCGCTTCCTCTACATGTTCGGCGGCTGCACGGAGCTGTGGTCGAACATGTCGGCGGAGGCGGAGATCTTCGCGGTGCACATGACGTACGGCGCCAAGGCGGAGTACAAGAGCGCCGGGCGCGAGCCCACCGACTACCCCAACTCGAAGCTGATCGTGATGTGGGGCTGGAGCCCGGCCGACGGGACGTTCGGCACGAACACCTTGCAGTACCTCAAGCGGGCCAAGAAGCAGGGCGTGCGGATCGTCTGCGTCGACCCGCGGCAGACCCGGTCGAGCCGCGATCTGGCCGACGAGCACGTCTTCATCCGGCCGTCCACCGACGCCGCCGCGCTGATCGCGATGGCGTACGTGATCGCGAGCGAGGGCCGGCAGGACCAGGCGTACTGCGACCGCTACGTGCTGGGCTTCGACGAGGATCACCTGCCGCCCGGCGCGCCGGCGGGGAGCTCGTACCGCTCGTACCTGCTCGGCCTCGCGGACGGCGTGCGGAAGACGCCCGAGTGGGCGGCCGAGATCACGGGGATCCCGGCGGAGACGATCCGGCGACTGGCCGTGGAGTTCGCCACGTCGAAGCCGGCGGCGCTGCAGTGCGGCTACGCCCCGGGGCGAACGGCCTACGGCGAGCAGTTCCACCGGGCCGCCTACGCGCTCGCCGCCATCACCGGCAACGTGGGCATCGCGGGCGGCAACTCGGGCACGAGCAACGGCGCCACCGGACGCTCCGGCATCAAGAGCCTGCCGGCCGGAGCCAACCCGATCGCCGCGCGCGTGTCCTCGCCGCTGCTCGCCGACCTCCTGACCCGGGGCAAGGCGGGCGGCTATCCCGCCGACATCAAGATGGTCTACTCGGCGGCGGGCGACCTCTTCAACCAGTGCCCCAACGCGAACAAGACCGTCGCGGCCCTGGACGGCATCGAGTTCTTCGTGGCCCAGGACCACTTCCTCACCCCGACCGCCCGCTACGCCGACATCGTGCTGCCCGCCACGACCTTCTGGGAGCGCAACGACGTGCACACGCCGTGGGCGGGCGCGGGCCACTACGCGATCTTCATGAAGCAGGCCATCGCGCCGATGTACGAGTGCCGGAACGACATCGACATCTTCGCCGACCTCGCCCGCCGCGTCGGCATCCAGGCCTACAACGACAAGACGGAGATCGAGTGGCTGCGCGAGCTGACGCGGGACGCCGTCGACGACTTCGAGACCTTCATGGACAAGGGCCTGGCTCCGGCTCCCCGCGCCCGAGGACGCGGTGGCCTTCGCCCGGGAGATCCGCGAGCCCGACCGCTACAAGTTCACGACGCCGTCGGGCAAGATCGAGGTCTACTCGATGGCGCTCGCCGCCAATCCCGACCCCTACGGCCTCGGCCGCATCCCGCCCATCCCGACGTGGATCCCGCCCGTCGACGGCCGATCCGCGGCACCCGCTTCAGCTCTGCACCCCGAAGTCGCGGGCCCGGACCCACTCCATCCACGGCAACCAGGAGGTCCTGGCCCGGGCCGACCGCGACGACGTCTGGCTCCACACCGCGGACGCCGCCGCGCGAGGCATCGCCGACGGGCAGCGCGTCCGCGTCTTCAACGACCGCGGCGCCACCGTGCTGCCGGCCAAGGTCACGGACCGGATCGCGCCGGGCGTCGTGTCCATCCGGGAGGGGGCGTGGTTCACGCCCGACGAGCGGGGCGACGACCGGAAGGGCTGCGCCAATGTCCTGACCGACGACCGCTCGGCGCCGAGCGGCGCCACCACCTACAACACCTGCCTGGTCCAGGTGGAGCCGGCGCCGGAGCACGGGTCGCATCCGCCCGCGACATAGATTACGACGCCGTAGCGCTCCGCCGCCCGGCGCATGCCGAGCCGCCCGTAATATGGTCAGCTGAAGCCACCAAAGTCTCCGGCAAAATGACGCACGTCATGCACCACTCGGTCCTTTGCATTCTGTTTGCTAGTATGGCGACAATGCTACGCGGGCGCGTACGCGGCACCTCGTTGAGCTGCCTCGCCGCACGCATCATCAGTGCGCCCTCCTCATCGTCGTTTACCATTTCACTCCGTGCAACGAATAAAGTTAGAGCAACAGTCCCCGTAGGCGCCGCAGATGGCGCTGCCAACCGCACGTTGCGAATAGATGGTCTCTATTTATATGGCGTGAATGGAACAGCACCTTCGCTCTTCCCCCGGTCAGTTGTCGCTCAGCAGGGGCAGACACTAAACGTCCGCTTGATCAATGATCTGCAGTCTGGTCCCTTCCAGCGCATCACAGGAACACCCGGAAGTGCCGTTCACCAATCTGCACACGCACGGCGTGCTCGTGCCGACGGCTGCCGCCGCGAACCCTTGCGCGACCCAGGGCGATAACATTTTCGTCGCCTCGAACGGTCCGTCCGCGGGCGCACCTTTGCAAACCCCTGCCGCGCGGAATCTCACGACCCCGATGCCGGCGCATGGCTCCACGGTGCTCGGACAATTGCAGTACCGATACCCGCTGCCACACGATCATCCGACGGGGCTGTTCTGGATGCATCCCCATCCTCACGGATGGAGCCTCAACCCAGGTCGGCGGCGGCATGTCGTTGCTCCTTTATGTGGATCGACCATACGGACAGACTCGCTTGCAACGACGGTTCGATGTGAAATGGCTGATGCTGAAGGACCTGCACCTCCTGCCCGCGGATCCCCATAGCGGCGTGGCAACACGAAATATCAAGTATGACTCGGACTTTTGCGGACGCCTCGCTCCTCTCTCTGAAGAGGAGTGGCGGCTGCGACGCGGTATTTGTGCTCCCAGAGATACCGACGAAGCGTCGCCATCAACAGGAACGTGGGCTTTCCGGTGAGCGGAGTGATTTACCCGACAATCACGCTACGTGCTGGAAGCCGCAGATCTGGCGGATAACGAATGCCAGCGCAGACGCGAGTTATCGCCTCCAGCTGGTGGTGACGAGCGGTTCTGCAGGCACGCCGCAAACCACTCAGGATGCGCGTCCTCGCCCTTGACGGCGGCACGCTCGATCAGGACGCAGCCCAACACTCAGGCTTCGATGAGCTTGTACTTATGCCCAGCGCGCGCGCCGAATTACTCATCGATCCTTGCGAGCTCGGCGTGGGGACCATAGTGCGCAGGCAGTGCGTCCTGCCTAAGTCAGACGTGATCGCTGAGCTTCGAACACTCGGACTCGACACGGGCGATCAGGAGCGGGACGCAGGCGATCATTGGCCGGCGATCGCGCTCGCACGCATCGTGTTCAAAGGAGACCGGACGCAGCGCGCGCAAGAGATTTCTCCGATTCAGGCTCGCGTCACTTCAGCCCGATCCAGCGAATAATCCAACGCGAGCGATCGAGACCAAAACGAAACACCGCCGCGCAGTCGCATCCGCACAGAGATGCTGCCTCACGCAATGCAAGCTGGTCACCAAAGCTCAGTCGGCAACGAGTTGCTCACCCGTTCCTCTGCCTGCTGGACACGTGCGGGTCATTCGATTTGGCAACGGCCTAGCCAAGACCTATTGGACACATTTCGGACTGCTTGGCGACAAGTTCCAGGCTGGAATTAGGCGAGAACAGCGTGAAGCTTCCGGATATCGACAAGGATGGCACGCCGAAGCCGGGCGACTATCCCTCTTTCGGCACGCCGGATAATCCGTCCGATCTCTGCATCCGCTATGGATCGGTCGAACGCTGGGTGCTCGTTAACGACACCGATGAGTGCCACAACTTTCACATTCATCAGACGCGTTTTCGCGTCCGCGAAATCGCGCTCGTCGATGGCGAGAAGGCCAACGCGTGTCTCGGGGACCGCAAAGCTTCAAAAGACTTCAAGACTCTGCACTGATAATTTTCCACTGCCCCCCGGTTCAGCGCATCGTCGTGGACATCCCGTTCACGCGGCCGCAACAGATCGGCAAATTCGTCTATCACTGCCACATCCTTGGGCACGAGGATAAAGGGATGATGGCAACGGTAGAGGTCGTGCCGTGACGCTATAAAGAGATCGAATGAAGGGGCGATCGCCCAAGCGCCGCAGCCCGCCGGCCTCAGCTGATGCGGGGCAACGCGAAGCGCTTCACGCCTTACCTCGATGCCGTGGCTCCAGCTCCTGCTCTCGTACTGGCTGGCTACGCCGGCCGGGGTATCCCTCGGCGGGACCCGTGGTCGGGTCGATGACCAGGACGAGGTGGGGGCACCGCTCCGGGAACCGCCCGATGCAGTCCTCGACGAGGTCCGTCAGGCGGTCCCGCCAGACACGGAGGTCCTCCGGCCGGTCCGGATCCACGGCCGGCAGCGGCGCGTGGATCTGGACGACATGCCGGCGCCCGTCGAGGTGATGCAGCACCGGAATGAGCGGGCGCCGGTAAGTCGGTGAAGTGTGAGCCAACCAGCGGCGATCGGAAACTGCCGACCGACAGCGGCAGGCGGAAGACCTGCCGGCCCTCGCCGTCGGCCATGACGTGGACCTTCCCGCCGTCGAGAAGGCGATCCGTCGGCCCTGGTAGAGCACGGCCGGCCAGTTGTCGCGGTCGCCGCGGCCCGCGAGAGCGGCGCCGATTGCGCGAAGGGCGCCACCCTCGCTCCACCACTCGGGGCAGGCGTCACGATCACGCCACCCCAGGCGCGTCACCGGAAGTCCGAGCACGCGGAAGATCATCTCGCCGCACGGCGGTCCCAGGTGGAACCCCAGGAGGATGGCTAGCCGGGCCAGGCACCGCTCGAGCTGGTGCGCCCCCTCGATCACGAGGACTCGGCGCAGAGATCGTCGGGGCGGCGGATGCCGAGCAGGTACATGCGGGCGACCCAGCGTCCGGAGAAACGCGCACAGCGCCGCGGTGACACGCCACGGCCGTGTTCGCCCCATTGACTTCGCCAGGGCGAGCGCGCCTCGTCGCCGGCGCGGCCGCACGAGCCCGACGAGCATGAACATTCCGGCGAGAACGTCCTCCCCTCGGCCAAGGCAGGATGTCGAGCAGCATCAAGAGCGCCCAGACCCGGCGCGTGATACGCCGGGCGGGCTCCGCCAGCGGGCCGTGAAGCCCCGGAGCCACCAGGAGCGGGAAGGGCAGCACGACGGTTCACGACGACGCCCGCGACGCCGATCCGGGGCCTCGCGGGAGACGCGGACCTTCGCCGGATCACATTGGCGAGCGTCCCGAGCGACCTGAGCCCGTCGCCGATCAGCCCTCGCCCGGCTCGAACGTGATTCGAACATGTCCTCGCAGGCGAGGATCACTTGAGCAGCTCTCGACCGAGTCGAGCCAGAGCCCTCCCTCGGCCAGCGGCGTGTTGTCGTCGAAGTCGGCGGGCATGCGCGCATCGCCCGCGACGCCGCTCACGATTCCGCGCAGCTGATCGACGAGCGTCCGTTCGTCCATCCGCGCGGCATCCGCTCGGCCAGCAGCCGCGCGCACGCCTGCCGGTCCGGCTTTGCCGTTCGGCAGCCGCGGTAGGAGGCTGCCACCGGCCTGATCACACGGGGCGCCACAACCACGGCGGCAGCACCGAGGCCAGCTTCGCCCGGCAGGGTCGCCGCCGTGCTCCGCCTCTCTCGCGACCCGACAACGGCGCCGAGGGACCGGACCGGCCGCCGTCGACCGCCTGAGCGCACCACGACCGCGTCCCGCACGGCCGCGAGCTGACCGAAACTTGCGGCCACGTGGGCGAGGTTCACAGTGCGGTTGTCCCGGGTCCGGATCGCGTCGTCGATCCTGCCGGCAAGGACGAGATACCCGTCGGCGCGAACCCGTCCCAGGTCCCGAGTGGGCCACCACCCGTCCACGTCACCTGGGCGCTCGACGTGCGGCGGGAATCCGTAGCCCGCCATCTGGCCCGGACCGCGCGCCCAGATCCGCCCCACGCGCTCGGGCTCGAACGGCTGGGTCGGATCGTCGCCGACACGAACCTCGACACCGTGGAGGGGCGTCCCGACCGTATCTCGCTCCACGCGCCCGGGCGGCCCTGACGTCGAGGCAGATCGGTCCTGTTTCCGTCGAGGAGCAACCCTGGCGGAGCGGCACCCTCGAACCGCGCGACGAACGCGTCGTGCAGCGCCGGCGGAGGGGCGTGCCCACCACGCAGAGGCGCGGCACCACGGCCGGACCCGTAAGGACGCAGGATGGGTGAGCGCATCGGCCAGGTGACGCGTAGCGCGCCAGCAGCCGAGGGCGGGCTCGGCGAGAGTGACCAGAGCCTGCCGATGATCGTGGGGATCGAGGAGGGCGAGCGGGCCGCCGAGGACCACGGCGGTGGCGAGGTACCGCAGCCCCGGCCGTACACGGGCGACGCCGACATGGCGATGCCGGCACCGGATCGAGACCCATCGCGCGAACGCGGCTTTGGACACCGGCGAGGTACGTGGGCATGGGAAAGAACACGGGCTTCGGGGGCCCGGTGGACCCCGAGGTGAACTGCACGATGCCGCCGCCGCTGAACGCGCCGAGCAGCGGCCCGGCCGCACGGGTCGAGGCCTCGGGCAGCACGAAGGGGACGAGGCCGACCTTCTCGCCGTCGGGCGCCAGGTTGGCCAGCGCAGGCGGCAGGACGAGTGGCGTGCCGATCGGGATTGCCGGCTGCGAGCGCCAGGCCCGCACATCCGGGTGCAGGGAGGATCACTGCCGGCGGCAGCGAGGTCAGCGCGCACGAGCAGCGCGACGCCCTCGGGGTGCTGGGCAGCGCGACAGCGATCGGTCCCGCATCATCGACCAGGTGGTCACGCACCACGGCCCGCCAGGCCCTGGGCGATCGCGTCCAGTTCATCACCGACCATCGCCGTCCCTGGGCCAGGACATCGGGCGCGCACAGCGTCGTGGACACGCCGCGAGTCTAGACGGCGGCGCGCGAGCCAGTCAAGACGATCGACGACGGATCGGCGTCACACGGCGTTGGTAGGGTCCTCAACCAGTGCCCCAACGCGAACAAGACCGTCGCAGCCCTGGACGTGCATCGAGTTCTTCGTGGCCCAGGACCACTCCTCACCCCGACCGCCCGCTACGCCGACATCGTGCTGCCCGCCACGACCTTCTGGGAGCGCAACGACGCACACGCCGTGGCGGGCGCCGGCCACTACGCGACTTCATGAAGCAGGCGATCGCGCCGATGTACGAGTGCCGGAACGACATCGACATCTCGCCGACCTCGCCCGCCGCGTCGGCATCGAGACCTACAACGACAAGACGGAGATCGAGTGGCTGCGCCGAGCTGACGCGCGCGGCGCCACCGTGCTGCCGGCCAGCAGGTCACGGACCGGATCGCCCCTGGCGTCGAGTCCATCCGGGAGGAGCGTGGTTCACGCCGGACGAGCGGGGCGACGACGGGAAGGGGCTGCGCCAATGTCCTGACCGACGACCGCCTGGCAGGCCGTGCGGCGCTACCACCTACAACACCTGCCTGGTCCAGGTGGAGCCGGCGCCGGAGCAGGGGTAGCCTCGACCGCGCCATAGACCAGACGCCGCGGCGATCCGCCGCCCGGTGCATGCCGAGCCGCCCGTGAACGACGGGTTTCTCCAGGAGAGGACCGCCTGCGGTTTCCCTCCGGCGAGCAGTGCTAACATGTCGGGCCCTGACCCGATGAACGCGAGAGCTTCGAGAGTGCGGTGGGCCACAGTGCTGGCTGCGAGCGCCGGCCTTGCCGCCACACCTTTGCCTTCGTTCGCCGTCTCCGTCCAGGAGGCCTTGCTCCTCGCCGTGCCGGCTGTCGCGCTCGTCAGCGCCGAAGTCAAGGCGAGCGCGACGGTGAATTGTGGCCAGGGTCCCATCACGGTCAGCCCGAAGCCGTTCATCGAGGTCGGCACTGGATGGTTCGTGGATGGTCGGGGCTACCTCATCACCAATGCGCACGTCATCGATCCCGCATACCGTGTGCCGCCGTGGGTCGAGTTCAACCTGAAGCTGAGGGCGGTCGAGGAAGGCTGTGTGTACCCCGCGCTGAAGGCGCGCGGGCTCGCGCGGGGTGAGCGGCCTGACCTCGAGGAAGAGCTGCTGCGCGCGATTCCCATCGCCGCGGTCACGCTCGCGCCGACGGGGCGGGTAAGCGTGCTGCTGTCCAACGGTGCCAATCTCGAGGCCCAGGTCGCGAAGTTCAGCGCACCCATCACGCTCGACGCCAAGGGCAATCCGCTCAAGGATTCCGGGCGCGATCTCGCCTTGCTGAAAATCCGGGACGGGAGCGTATCCGGCCCTGTCGATCACGGACAAGGAGCCCAAGCTCGGCGACGACCTCCACATCCTGGGCTTCCCGGGAGTGGTCAGGGATCACGAGCTCCTCAGCCGGACGGCGTTGAAGGAGGCGTCCGCCACGAAGGGACAGGTGTCGGGATTCAACACGGACGCCATCGGTCAGGACGTGATCCAGACGGACGCTTCCGCCGTCCATGGAAACAGTGGCGGGCCCGCGGTGGATGACAGCGGATCCGTCGTCGGCGTCATGACGTTCATCTCCCTCCGCGGCGACGCGGAGGTCCAGGGCTTCAATTTCCTGATTCCCGCCAAGGACGTGCGCGCCTTCCTGGCGGGCACCGCGGTGAAGCCGGGTGAGAGTCGGTTCAATCCGGTATGGGCGGCCGGCGTCACGGCCCTGCTGGGCGAGCGATACTCGCTCGCGCTCGCGAAGTTCCGTGAAGCGGATGGATTGCTGCCGGGCCTCGTGGTCGTCAAGCGCTCGATGCGGGAGGCGGAGTACAGGCTCGCCCACCCGCCGACCCGACCTTTCCCTGGGCGTGGACGACCGCCGGCGCGCTGGCGCTGCTGAGCGTCAGCACGTGGGGCGTATGGGGAGTCCGACGATGGAAGCGCAATTGGCATCGAGTCCATCCGGGCCAGGTCGTCGACTTCCTGGAGAGCGGGTTGAATCCCGTGCTTCTCGATGTGCGCGTCCCCGCCGACTACGCGACCAGCCCGCTCTCGATTCCCAAGGCGATCCGCCTCGACCCCGAGCACATCACCGAGGGGCCCATCGACCTGCCGATCGAGAAGAACCAGCTCATCGTCACGTTCTGCACGAGCCCGGAAGAGCGATCGAGCGCCGAGGTCGCCCGGCTCCTGCGCCGACAGGGGTGGAGCAATGTCCGGATCCTCAAGGGCGGTCTCGGCGCGTGGGCGAACGCCCGTCTGCCCGTGGAGAGCAAATCGCACCTCCCCTCGATCGGGATCGAGATCTACCGGAACCTCACGCACGGCGATATCGAGCGGCGCCACTACGCGCCCGGCGCGGTCATCTTCGAGGAGGGCGACGACCCGCACGGAGAGGCGTACCTCGTTCACGCGGGCACGATCGAGATCGTGAAGCGATCCGCCGGCGGTGACCGCCGCCTCAACCTGGTGAAGGAAGGGGAGCTGCTGGGCGAGATAGGCGCTGTTCAGGCACGCGCCGCGCTCGGCCGCCGCGGTCGCCGTCACCGACGCAGAGCTTCTCGTCATGCGGAACGAACGCCTCGAGTGGCTGATCCGGAACCGGCCCGAGCTCACGCTCGAGCTCCTCAAGTGGCTTTCGGATCAGATCGTGTCGAGGGACTCCTGAAGACTTGCCGGCCCGTGCAGACGCCTGCGAGGCAGGCCAGTGGGCACGCGGATGCCTTTCTCGCGCGAGGCGCTCGGGGCGGGCCTGGCGGCTGGAGATGGATGTGGCCCGCTCGACCAGAGGCGGGGGCGTCCGACCGGCTGCGGCGGGCTCCATCCGGGCGGGTTGCACCCATTGTTGGGCGGCGGGGACGGATCTCGTCAGGCCCCCTCACCCCAGCCGCCCACGCCCAGCGGTCACCGTGGCGGCAGTGTCCCCGGGGCGCCGGCGTCGATGCCGGGCGCGCGGCGAATTGCGGGGATTTCCAGTTCCAGACCTTTTCGTCGGCGTGAGTCTCGGATGGGAGGATGCGAGTTCCACTCCCAGGTGGCGGGGACCCAGGCCCCAGCGATACTGGATCACGGATGCTGAGCGCAGCGAGGACGGCGCCGACGGCGAGCGCCGGTGCCGGGACAGACGGCCGCTATCCAGCATGGCGCGCGTGCCGAGGAGAGCGAGCAGGAACAGCCACGGGACGATGCCGGTCGTGTAGCGCGGGCCATATGCCCCGCCCGCGTGCCACAGCGAGAAGCCGGAAATCAGCGCGAGGTGCGCGATCGTGACGAGCCCGGCGAGAGCGACGAGGCCCGATGCGGAGCGCCTTCCGGTAGCGCGCACCGCACCAGAGCACGAAGAGGACGATGGGGACGTAGACGAAGAGCCCGCGTCCCGGCGACACGAGATGCGCGGCCAGCGGCGCCCAGAATCGCTCGAAGGTCATTCCGGTCCCCACGCAGTAGCTGGGGAACGGCCGATGGAAGTGGACCCACGAGTAGGCGATCAAGGCGGCCAGCCACGTCCCGCCGACGGCGAGATACGACCACAGGTTTCGCCGATCCCGCATCGGACAAGTACGCCCCGAGGGCGATCACGACGAGGACGTTGGTCGGCCGAACGATGCACGTCCAGGCGGCCAGCGTCGCGAGCATCGGGGCGCGGAGGGGACGTCCATGCGCCTCGTGCGCGAGCAGCATCCACACGATGATGCCGAGCAGGAGTGGGATCCCCACGTGTCGGACCAGAGCTGCGAGGCAGCGGTGCTCCAGACCTGGGCGCGAGCGCGGCGACGAGGGCTCCGACGAGACTCCAGCCCATCGGCATGGCAGCAGTGCGGGCTGTCGTGAAGAACAGTACGCCGCGAGCGTCGCCATCAGGAGACTTCGCGAGCACGGTTTGAATCCGGCGTTCGCCCCGTTGATCGTAGCCGCCGTCCGGTCCCATCGCCGAGAGACGCCGACGACGGCGCGCCAGCGCGACGAAGGGGAACGGCTGGCAGGATCGTGCTGCCGCCGACGGCGAACGCATAGTACGCGTGCCCGCCCACACTCGGATCTGGTACGGGTAGGCGCCGCGGGTGCCATTGATACCCGGGTATCTTGCGGGACCGAGCGGCGGCCTGCAGTGCTCGTCGAGCGCGAAGGACCGGGCGCGTGGTGCAGATGCTCACCGAGCAGCATCGAATATTGGGAGTCTCCGACGGGGCGCACCGGCGAGGCGAGGAAGATCGCGAACGTCAGCACGAACACGGCCGCGGCGAGCAGGGAGCATCGCGCACGCTGACACTCCAGGGAGCGACGATCGCGGCCTCACCCCGTCGACCTAGCGCTCCCGGAAGGTTCACGTCGAAAGCGTGACGAAGGGATAGCGCCGGAGTCCGGCGAAGCCCTTCGGGGCCGGGCCGATGGTCAGCACGCCGATCCTCCGGGTGGCTTGCTCATTGCCGTCCTTCCCCATACCCTGCCCCCAGTCTAGACATGTCAATGTTATTTCGATCGGCGCCTCACGTGCGATGTCGGACGGACCCGCCGACGTGGAGAGACGCGAGACCGCGCCTCCGTCTCTCTTTAGTCAGGGTTGTGTTCGCCAAAGGGGCCGATGGCGAGTGCAGCCGCACCGAGTTCCCATGTCAGGGTCGCGGGGCGCGCGCGAGATAACACCGATCCCGTTCACGTGAGGGCGTGGGCTCCGCCTCCCGCGCGACTGCATCGTAATCCTGGTCGTCCTCGTCCGCTTCGGATCGTCCCCGGGAGCTGTCATCTTGACATGACATGCTTTTGGCCATAACCGTAATGGCATGGCGAGTGGCACGCGGGCGCTCAGAAATTTCCACCTTCCTCTTCGGGAAGATCTACCTTGCTCTCCGCGCCGAGGCCGAGGGCGATGAGGCAACCTGCCACCCTGGTGGCGCGTCAGGCCATTGAGGCCTGGCTCCGCGATCGCAAGAAGACCGCTCTCCACGAAGCCATCGCCGCGTATGCCACTCAGCATGCGGGGACCGAGGTCGATCTGATCCGGCCCTCGAGGAAGCAGGCGCGGAGGTGCTGCGCCGCGGCGCGCGCCGCCGGCGATGATTCGCGGTGAGGTGTATTGGGCCGACCTGGCACCCCGCTCAGGTTCCGGAGCAACGAGTGACGCCGGCCGGTCGTGGTCGTCTCGCACGACGCCTTCAACGCCGTGCCAACACTGGCAGACCGTCGTCATCGTACCCGCCTCACGACATCCCAAGCGCAGGCCCGCCGTGGCCCACGGCGGTGCCTATTGCCCTCCGGCACCGCCGGCCTCGCGAGGGAGAGCGTGGCCGTGTGCCATCAGGTCACCACCCTGGACCGATCCAAGCCCGGGAGCGCCTCGGACCCTGCCGGCGGTACGCCATGGCAGCCGTCGAGCTTGGCTTGCGCGCCGCGCTCGATCTCGAGTAGAGCCTCCGCGCGTAGCTAGGCCGGCGGCGCCACCGTGCTGCCGGCCAACGTCACGGACCGGATCGCGCCGGGCGTCGTGTCCATCCGGGAGAGGGCGTGGTTCACGCCCGGCGAGCGGGGCGACGACGGGAAAGTGGAGCCGGCGCCGAATGTCACGAGTAGCGGCGATCGCGATCATCCTGAACCCGGCGCCTGCGAGGCGTCCTACGACACTTCCGCCTGCGTTCGGGCGTGTCGCGCTGGAACAGGCCCGTCGAAAGGGTGGCGGCGAGAGGCTCTCAGCCTCGCTGACACGCCGCGAGATAGGCGCGCCACCCGCCGAAGCTCGTGATGTCCACGGCGTGCGCCAGCGCCCACGGCTCACAGATGAATCCCTTCACCGCGCGTCCGTCGGCGAGCTCGAGGGTGCCGATCCCGAGCGGCGCGGGAATGCCCGCGACGAAGGATCCGAAGGCCGCCGCGGGCATGTCCCACAGCTCCACGTCGATCGGTGCGCCTCGCCTCCGCGCGCGCCAGGCCGGGCTTGGGCGGGACGGTTCCGGCAAGCGCATAGAGCCGATAGGCGGCCGACGTCGTCGCGCGCTCGACGAGGACGGCCTGCCGGTCGGTCAGCTCGCCGGTTCAGCGGCATCCCGGTGAGATGCGCGCCCACCACCGCGAGCCGCACATGGCCGGGCGCGGGCTCCCGCGTCGCCGGGGCTGCGCCTGCGACACCGGCTCGGCACCGAGCGGCCGGCCCGTCGCCCCGCGCGGCCACGCGAAGTGCCGCTGCCAGCGCTCGCCCAGCTCGCACAGCGCCAGATCGCTCCAGGCCGGCGCGATGAAGGTGATCCCGAATGGCAGCCCGTCGGTCCGGAAGCCGGCCGGCAGCGCGAGCGCACTCCAGTCCAGCAGGTTCACGAAGTTCGTGTAGGTGCCGAGCCGGCTGTTCAGGCGGATCGGATCGGCCTCCACGTCCGCCGTGCGCAGGTGTGTGGGCGCGGTCGGAACGAGGAGCGCGTCGACCCCGGCGATCACCGCGTCGGCCTGCCGCTTGAGCGCGGCGAGGCGATACATCGCTTTGAACGTGTCGGCCGCGGAGAACCCACGGGCGCGAAGGATGATCTCGCGCACGACGGGGTGCATCGCCTCCGGGCGGCGCGCGGCGATGTCCTCGATCGCCACGTAGCGCTCGGCCACCCACGGGCCGTCGTAGAGCAGCGCGGCGACCTGATCGAGGAGGCCGAAGTCACTCGGCACGCACGTCGCGCCGAGCGCGTTTATGGCCCCGAGCGCAGCCTGCCACGCGGCCTCGGATTGGTGGTCCCCGTGAAACTCCGGCCGGGCGGGAATGCCGAAGCGCGGGTGCGCCGGCACGCGGCGAACCGCCGCGTCCGCCGGCGCGCGCCGTGAATACGCGTCGGCCGGATCGTCTCCCGCCGCCACCGCGTACACCGCGCGCGCGTCGCCGACGGTGAGCGCCATGACGGACACGCAATCGAGCGTCCGGCAGGCGGGCACGATCCCCGTGCCGCTCAGCGCGCCGCGGGTCGGCTGAGCCCGACGATATTGTTCAGCCCCGCGGGCACGCGGCCCGACCCCGCGGTGTCGGTGCCGAGCGCGAAGGGCACCAGCCCCGCGCGCGACGACGGACGCGGACCCCGAGCTGGAGCCGCCGGCGACATACGCCGGGTCGAAGGTGTTCGGGACGGCGCCATACGGGGACCGCGTGCCGACCAGCCCGGTCGCGAACTGGTCGAGGTTGGTCTTCCCGATGACGATGGCGCCGGCCTCGACGAGCCGCTCGACGACGACGGCGCTGCGCGAGGGGACATAGGCAAACTCGGGGCACGCCGCCGTGGTGGGCAGCCCCTCGACGTCGATATTGTCCTTGACCGCGAAGGGAACGCCGTAGAGGGGCAGCGCGCGCGGGCGTCGCCCCGCCTTCCGCCGCGCCGCCAGGGTCGCGAGCTGGCGCGCCAGATCGTCCCGGCTGATCCGCGAGATGAACGCGACGTCACCGGGTGGCAGGCTCTCGAGAAGCTTGCCAACGAGGGCCTCGGGGTCGCGCCGCCCCGGTACGCATCGAGCCATTCCGGAATCGTCGAGCCGATCATGTCGCGCATGATGCTACGGGCGGGAGGCGCGGTGGTGCACGCCCCGAGCGCGATGGCGTACCCACAAGGCGCGAGCGCCGTCCGGAGCCGTCTCACCTCAATAGCGAACCTCGAAGCCGGTCAGCGCCGAGATGCGGGGGCTCGAGAAGCCCGTGATCTCCTGGTAGCTCTGGTTGAGCACGTTCTGGAATACCGTCTTCCACACCACCTCGCGGAGCCCGATGACGTTCCTGAACAGCGTATACGCCACCGCGAGGTCGAGGCTTCTGGTAGCCGCCGCAGGTTCACCCGGGGCGCGTCCGGCTCACTGAAGTTGCGGTCGATCGAGGCCCCCTTCACGTAGAGCGTGGCTTCCGCATTCAGGCGATCGCGCTGGTAGCCCACCGAAACGCTGCCCGAGTGGCGCGGCCGCCGGAGGAGCGGCTGGCCCTCCGGGAACGTGTTCTGCCCGCCGACGCCGCCGTCGTCCGTCACGTTCGTGTCGAGGTAGGTGTAGCTGGCATTCGCGCGGAAGCCCTTGATCGGCCGCAGGCCGAACACGACCTCCACGCCCTGGGTGGTCGCCGCCTGGATGTTCTTCGAGCCCTCGGTGAAGCTCACAAAGGCGATCAGGTCGCTGAAGTCGTTGTGGAAGTATGTGACCCCGGCCTGGAAGGCGCCGCCGAAGAGCGGCTGGTCGAGTCCGACCTCCCAGCTCTCGGACTTCTCGGGCTTGAGATCGGGATTGCCGGGGATTCCAAAGCCGCCGAACTGGTCGAAGAAGCTCGGCGCCTTGATGCCCTTCCCCCAGGCCCCGTGCAGAGCCGCGTCTCCGTGACGGGCACGACGGCGGCCAGCGTGACCCGCGGCGAGAACGCCTCGCCGAATGCCGTGCTGTCGTCGTAGCGGCCACCCCGTTGAAGAAGATGCGGTCCCGCCAGGCCACCTGCGAGCTCGCCGTAGCCGGACCAGGTGTGGCGGCGCTCGTCTGTGGGATTGGGAGCACCGAATGCCGGGTTATTGTCCTGGACGAAGTGCTCCTCCTCGTAACTGGCCCCGACGACGAGGGTCGGGGCGATCTCGAGCACCTTCGGCGCCGACACCGCCGCGTTGTAGTCGAAGAAGAGGCGGTTCTCCGTGGTCTTGTTGATCGTGTCGGCCCCGGGAAAGTCGGGTGGGACGTCGACGGGATCGCTGAACCGGCCGGTCTCGGTATTGCCGCCGATCTTGAATCGATGCTCGAGCCACGGGGCCTGGCGATACCGCACGCCCAGGCTCCCCACGAACCGCGAGCTCTCCTGGGACTGGTGGGGATCGGGGAAGGGCTCGAACAGGTCGCCCGCGCCCTCGGTCGGGATGTGAAAGACGCTGTTGATATAGCGTCCCGTCAGCGTGAAAGCGAGATCGGGGATCGGCTCGGAAGTCAGGCGCAGCGCCGCCGTGTAGTTCGTGAAGCCATCGTTGACCTCGAGCGACTCCGCCGGTGTGCGCGTGCCCGAACTCGAAGAAGGCGCCGCCGAGACGGCCGCCCCAGGAGGCCCCGACCCGCTCCTCGTCGGTCGAGTAGTTGCCGCCCTTCGCCGAGCCCCAGATGCTCAGCGGGCCCTCGCCGCGCGGCGTGAAGAACTGCAGCACCGAGGTCATGGCGTCGGCGCCGTAGAGCGCGCTCTGGGGACCGCGGACGACTTCCGCCCGCCCGATGCCCACCGTCGTCAGGTTCGCGAAATCGAGGCGCCGCCGCCCGCGTTGACCTTCATCCCGTCGATGAGCACCTGGTTCATGTCGGCATTGCCGCCGCGCGTGAAGATGCTCGTGGCGCTGCCCCGGCTCCCCGACTGGATGACCGTCAACCCGGGGGCATTGCGCAGGATCTGGAGCATGTCGGTGACCTGCCGCGACTCGATCTGCTGCCGATCGATCACGGTGACGGACGATCCGGTCTCCCCGACCGGAACGGACGTCTTCGTAGCGGTGACCACGACCGGATCCATGATCTCCGCGGGCTCCGGCTTCGCCTGGGCGGGTGCCGCGCTGGGGGACGGTGTCTGCGCGGCGACCACACGCGCGCTCAGGAGCATGACGACGAACAGCATGAGACTCGAGATGACCCGCGTCATCCTATCCTCCCGCCGGCCCGATGCTGCGGCCGGCTCCAAGCCGGACCAGGTCTCCTGGCTCACGGATCCACCTACTCCCCGCCCTTCCCGGCGTCTCGCCAGTGGGTTTGCGGGTTTCGTCCCCGTTCACAGTTGCGGGGCAGCGCCGGCTTTTACCGGCTTCCCTTCGATCCGGGCAGTGCACGGCAGTGGTTGCGGTTCTACCTCATGGCTTGGCTCTCCTGGGAAGTCTCAGGCGAACGGCGGTCGATGAACGGCGAGACGCGCTGCGATCATGCCCTGGTCCTCCCGCGAAGACAGGTTGGTGATGCGCGCCCGGCAGGTCTCCTGGCTCTCGGATCGTCCTACTCCCCGCGCCTTCCCAGCCTGTATACCGGCCAGTGGCTCTCGCGGGTTTCGTCCCCGAATACAGTGACGGGGTCGCGGCGGATTCGCACCGCCTTCCCTATTGCCCCCTTGGGCAACACAGTAGCGCAAAGCGACGACACCCTATCAAACCGCGGCACCACCGCGCAATGCAGCCGATGCAGCGCGGGCTCCTTCGAGGGGTGCGACGGGAGCGCTGCGGGCGCCCGCGATGGACCAGCTTGCCGGTCGCGAGCAGGTCGAACGCCGTGTCACGCCTGCGTCGCGACGCTATGGCAGGAGGTCGGCCACCGCGATGCGCTCGCCGCTGAACGCGAGCGGAGCGACGGTGGCCGGAGGCGCCAGCCGAGTGACGAGAGCGATACCGCCAGCCGAAGGCCGCTGATGCGTCCGGCTCGGGGTCGCGGTACACCTCCACGACGCTATCGACGAGGTTCACGATCCAGTAGTCCGGGACGGCGCGCGCGCGTAGAGACTGCCTTTGCGGGCTCGATCGAAGTCGAGGCTCGATTGCGCGCACCTCGACGGCGAGCGCCGGGTGCGCCGGATGCGATGCCAAGATAGTCGCCGGGGTGACCAGGCACCACGACCACGATCAGGCTCGGGCTCCGATTCGTCGTCGAGGGACACCGGCGCCTGGAGCCGCACGATCCATCCGTGGGGCACGATGGCTCTCAGCGCGTAGTCGACCTTGGTGATCGCACCGGCGTGATACGAGCCCTGCGGCTCGGCGACGACGAGTTGGCCGCCGATCAGCTCGACGGCCTCGCCCTGGAACACCCGAGGTCCACCAGCCGGTCGTACTCCGCGCGCTCCCAGCGCCTCAGCGTGAGTGGAGTCTGCATGCGCCTACGGTAGCGGGAGGCCGGACGCCGGTCAACGTACCAGATGGATACGTGCCTCAGGCGTAGCCGGGCGGCGGGACGAACGGCTGGTACTCGAGCTCCAGGAGCTTGGCGAAGGCGATGCAGGTGAGGTCGCCGTATTGAGGCCCCGCGATCTGCACGCCGACGGGGAATCCGCCCGGCGTGAAGCCGCAAGAGGCGGCGCTCGAAGGCAAGAACGACGCGCCGGTATACCCCGGCCCAGAACAGAGTGATCGCTCACCGGCACGCGCCGGCCATTGACGACCAGCGTGCGCTCGTGCCGCTCGCCCGCCTGGTCGTGGGGAAGGCGGCCACGCCCGCCACCGGGCAGAGGAAGAGGTCGTACCGCGTGAAGAAGTCGGCCCAGGCCAGCCGCATGCGATGCCGCGCCTCATTGGCGGCCAGCCAGTCGCGATGGGGCAATACGGCGGCCCGAATCGAGCGCGCGTAGTAGCTGTCGTCGCCGAGCGGGAGGGCGCGCGCCACTGCGGCGTTCATGTCGAACTCGGCGTCGCTTTGCCGCGACGAGGTCGCCGCGCGCAGGAGGCGGACGTAGACGCGGAACGCCTCATCGGTGTCGATGGCGGGGCGCGCGCGATCGTCGACCTTCACCTTCTGGCGGCCCAGAAAGTCCGCGAGCCCCTGCAGCCGATCCTGCACCTCCGAGTCCACCGCGCTCTCCGGCGCCTCCAGCATCACCGCGACCTTGAAGTCGCGCAGGCGCTTCTGCCGCGCGGGCCGCAGGTGAAGCTGCCACCCCGCGGCCTCGATCGGATCGGGGCCGGCCATGACGGACAGCGCCAGGGCGAGATCGTCCGCGCTCCGCGCGAGCGGGCCCACCACGTCGATGTCGACCGCCGCCACCTGCCCCGGCAGCGACTGCCCGTGGCGCGGGATGATGCCCCAGGTCGGCTTGTGGCCGAAGACGCCGCAGAAGTGCGCGGGGTTCCGGATGGACGAGCCGATATCGCTGCCCGCCTCGAGCCCGGTCAGTCCCGCGGCGAGCGCCGCGGCCGAGCCGCCCGAGGATCCGCCGGGCGCGCGCGCCAGATCCCACGGATTATTGGTGGTCCCGTAGATGGCATTGAAGCTCTGCCAGTCCGCGAGGTACAGCGGCACATTGGTCTTGCCGAACAGCACGGCGCCGGCGCCGACCAGCCGGTCCACGGCGAGCGCGTTCTTCGCCGCGACGTGGTCCCTGAGGCTCGGCAAGCCCCACGTCGTCGGCAGCCCCGCCACGTCGTAGGACTCCTTGACCGTGATCGGCACGCCGTGGAGCGGCCCCAGACGTCGCCCTTGGCGAGCGCTCGGTCCGCCGCCCGCGCCCGCCGCCGCGCGCGGTCGAAGTCGCGCACGACGACCGCATTGATCGCCCCGTCGTACCGCTCGATGCGCGCGAGATAGAGATCGAGCAGCTCGAGGCAGCCGATCTCCTTCTTGCGCACGGCGGCGGCGAGCTGCCGGGCTGAGCGGAACGGGAGATCGAGCATGGTCAGGCGCCCTTCCGGCCCTTTCGGGCGATGAACTCGGGGAAGGCGGCCTCGGCCCGCGCGCCGCGGACGACCTTGGTCGTGTAGTCGCGCTCGTTCTGCCACTGCTCCTCGAGCGTGCCGCCCATGTGCTGGAGCAGCAGCGCCTTCACACCCATCACCGATTCGCGCCGGTTGCCCGCGATCATCGCGCCGAGCCACAGGGTCTTGGCCCGCAGCTCCGCACAGGGGACGAGGTGGTTCAACAACCCGATCCGGTGCGCCTCCTCCGCCTCCACGACGCGGCCGGAGAACAGAAGCTCCTTGGCCACCGGCCAGCCCACCTGGTTCGGCAGCGTCCGCGTGCTGTTGATGCGCCCGTACGCCGCGGCGAGAAGCGGAAGCTCGCGTGCTCGCATCCGATCCGCATGTCGAGCGACGAGGCGAGCACGGACGCGCCGCCGTAGGCGAGCCCGTTGATCATGCCGATGGTCGGCTTGGGGCAGGCGGCGATCTCGTACCCGGCGCGGGCGCGCGCGCGCCCCGGGCGTCGAGCTCCTCCTGCGTCTGCGTCCGGTCGTCCTCGCGCTGCTCGTGAATGTCGCCGCCCGCCGAGAACGCGCGATCCCCCGCCCCGGTGACGACGATGCAGCCGACCTCGTCGTCCGCGCTCATCTGCGTCACGGCGTCGTGCAGCTCCTCGCTGAGCTGCCGGCTCATCGCGTTGAGCTGCGCGGGCCGATTCATGGTGATGATCGCGACGCCCTGGGTCTTCTCGACGAGGATATAGTCCGCCATGGTGGTCCTCCGATCCGATGTGCCGGTGCTCAGCGCTCGAAGACGTAGTCCGAGCCGACCGAATCCATGATGAAGCCGCGAGGGAACGCCTGCTCGAGCGCGGCCTCGAAGGTGAGGCCGCTGCAGTGCGAGGGGATGACGAAGCGCGGCGCGAGGCGCCGGAGGTCACGGACGGTCGAGGCGATGCGCGCGCGGGATGCGCCGCAGAGATGGAAGCCCCGACGAGGGCGTGCACGCGGCGCTCGCCCGTCAGCTCGATCGCGTTGTAGATCGTGTTCAGGAGCCCGGCGTGACCGCAGCCGGTCAGGATGACGAGCCCCCGGCCGTCCAGGTTCATGACCGACGGCCCCGTCGTCGGGCGTCGTGTCGACCGCCCAGCCGCGGCCCTCGCGGAACTGCACCTGGCCCCCGGCCGCTTGGCCTCGTACGCCACGCGGCGCGGGATCGACGTCAGGAACAGCGCGGTGTCGCCGAGGGCCAGCGACGCCTCCGCTCGCACCTCGGGCGTGATGGAGGGCGCGAGCTTCGCGACCGCCTCCGGTGTCAGGCGATAGACACCGCCCACCAGGTCGTCCCACACCCACCGGCGCGCCCGCGTGGCCGCGGGATGATACAGCATCGGCACGCGCGCCCGGGCCCGCCGCAGCCGGGCGACGACGGCGTCGAGGCCGCCGAAGTGGTCGGGATGGCCGTGGCTGAGGAAGAGCGCATGAAGCGACGCGACGTCGGTGCCGAAGTAGTCCAGGTTCTGATCGAGGGCGTCGGACCGAAGCCCGAAGTCGAACAGCCCGCGCGCCCGGGCACGCCCCTGTCCCGTCTCCACCAGGAACGACAGCCCGTGCGCGCCGAGCGGGGCATAGGGCCTCCGCATCTCGAACATATTGCCGCGCCGGGTGACCGGGCCCTCGCTGCGCTCGGTGCAGGTGGCGAAATCGCCCACGAGGGACATGAGGCGAACGCGGCGCACGGGCTCGAGTGAGAGGGCCATGGTCATGAAGCTCTTCCGGTGCCCGATACTCATCCGGCGGCGCCGGCCTGTCAAGGCGCGGGCGCCCGATGCTGCAGATCGTCCCAGAGCCGGCGGATGGGGCTGGCGGCGAGCGCCATCGCCGAGTACCCTTGCCGGGTGACGCCGTCCCGACTCGTGACGCTCGTGTGCATCGCCCAGGTCTGCGCTCAGATCGGGGCGTATACGTGGCCCGCGCTGCTCCCCGGGTTCATCGCCGACTGGCACATCACCAATGCCGAGGCCGGCTGGATCACGAGCCTCTTCTACGCGGCGTACACGGTGTCCGTGCCCTTCCTCGTGACGCTCACCGACCGGGTCGACCCGCGCTCCGTCTATCTGACGGGCGTCGGCCTCACGGTGGCGAGCCACCTCGGGTTCGCCGCGTTCGCCGACGGCCCTGGAGCGCGGGGGTGGCCCGCATCGTCGCCGGCGTCGGCTGGGCGGGCACCTACATGACGGGCCTCAAGCTGCTCGCCGATCGCGTGGAGCCCGCGCTCATGTCGCGCGCCGTCGCGGGGCACGCCGCCGGCATCGGCATCGCCGGCGCGCTGTCGTTCCTCTTCGCGGGGGCGCTGAACCGCTGGGTCGGGTGGCGCGGGGCGTTCGCGGCGGCCGCCGGCGCCGCCGTCATCGCGTGGCTCCTCGTCTTCCTCTGGGCGCCCGCTCAGAAGCGGCGCGCCGACGCGCCGGCGGCGGGCGCGCTGTTCGACTTCCGGCCCGCGCTGCGGAATCGCTCGGCCATGGCCTATGCCGTCGCCTACTGCGCGCACACGTGGGAGATGAACGCGCTGCGCGGGTGGGCCGTCGCCTTCCTCGCCTACGTGGCCAGCGCCACCGGCGAGCGGAGCCCGTGGCTCGCGCCCACGGTGGTGGCGACGGCCATGGGCCTCGTCGGCACGTGGGCCAGCGTGGCGGGCAACGAGGTGTCGATCCGCCTCGGCCGCCAGCGGCTCGTGCGGCATGGCCATGACCTCGTGCGTCGCGTGCGGCGCGGTCATCGGCTTCCTCGGCGCTCGCTCTATCCCCTCGCCGCGGCCCTGGTGCTGGTCTACGCCTTGCTGATCTGGCTCGACTCCTCCTCGCTCACCGCCGGCGCGGCCGGCAGCGCCGACCCGAGCCGGCGGGGCGCCACGCTCGCGCTGCACTCGATGGCCGGCTATGCCGGCGGCTTCGTCGGCCCCCTCATGATCGGCTGGATCCTCGACCTCGCCGGCGGCATGTCGGCGAAGGGCTGGGGGCTCGCGTTCCTGCACGTCGCGGTGGTCGCGCTGCTCGGCCAGCTCGGCTTCATGGCGCTCCGGCCGCGCGATCTCGCCGGGGACCGCCGCCACACCAGCTCGCCGGTCAACCGCTCCACGATGACGCGAGTCCCGCCAGCGGCCTTCACAACGCCGTAGGCCTATGGGAACGGCGCCCTGGGCAGCACCCATAGCGACGTGGTGCTGCCGTCGATGAAGCTTCCAGCCCCGTGGCGGGCTCGCGACACCGACGAGCTGTCGGTCGGGACGCGGAGACCTGATCGTCAGAGTCACCGTGAACTCGACACTGTCATTGTTCACCGTGTAGGCCCTCGGCTCGGCGACCGCCGGACGGCGGAAGGCAACCCACTTGTACCCGTCTTGCACGCCCTCGATCGCGGCGAGGTCCTGCACATCCGCGGGCGGCGCCGGTTGCATGACGATCTGCCCCGCCGACTGGTCGAGGTACGATAACACCTCGATGTCCTGATCCGTGCCGATCGTCAGACCGGTCTTGTAACCTTCGCTCCTCCCAGATCGTCATGTACTCGTCCGGATCTAGGTCCGGCGCGAGGCGCCAGCGGGCCGTGCCCTCCACTGTGAGCAGCACCCCGGCACTATCGAGGTGCGCTTTCGTCGGCCGAAATGAGTAGCCCTGGTAGTATGCGGGATCCGCCATGGTTAACCCTCCCTTGTGGTAGGCCTCGGGTCTCGAAGCGATTGCTGGGATATTCCCATTGCCGGAGACTCTCCGGCCGTCGTCACGTCCCCGCCGGACCCAGACCAGCCAGTTCCTCGTCCGCCTGCGCATGCCGCAGATCCATGCGCAGCTCGCCGGAGTGAGGACCGCGCCATCTCGAGATGCGCCCGGGCGACGCCGACATACGCCGCATTTCCGATGGAGCTGGCCGAGGCCCAGGGCGACAGCGCGCGGCGAGCGGCCGCATGCCGCGCTCCTCAGAAAGGGCAAGTGCGCCCGTGTACGCCGTCAACGCGGCGGTTGCCGCCGGCGGATCCTGCGCACCCTCGATCGCCCCGAGCGCACGCAGCGCGAGTGCCTCGTTGCCGAACTGCCGGTGGGCGCGGCACAGATCGAGCGCGCGAGACACCGCGTGTCGGGCCTCGTCGAGGCGGCCGGCCAGGAGGTAGGCTTCGCCCAGTCCCGCGTGAGCGGAGGGCAACGCCGGCGCGTATTTCATCGCCGCGAGCTGGCTCACCGCGCTGTCGAGCAACTCGAGCGCCTCTCCGCTTCGTCCGGCCAGTGCATATGCCTCGCCGAGGAAGCGGGCAAGGATCGAAGCCATGAGAGCGAAGCCCCCACTCCGGCACAGGGTCGAGCGCTCGCTCGAAGGCGCCGATGGCAGGCGACAGCTGCCCGCGCACCAGGTGCGCGTCTCCCATTCCCCAGTAGGCCATGACAATGCCGTACGGGTGCTCGGACGCATTGGCGAGCGCGGCACTCCCTCCTGGGTCATGGCGATCCCGGCGTCGAATTCGCCGAGCAGGGCAAGGCTACGACCCATGAAGGCGCGCTGCTGGTAACCGCCGGGGCCGCTGTCAGCCCCAAGGTGGCTCCGGCCAGGTCGCCCTGAGCGCGTCGACGTTGGCCTGGCAGACCGCGGCGGCGCTGCGGTAATCGCCGAGGGAAAAGAACGCCTGCCCGAGGCGGACTCGTGCAACCACCTCGAGCTCGAAATCGCCCAGGTTCTGCGCAATGGTCAGCGCGCGCTCACCGGCAGCCACTGACCGGTCCGGCTCTCCCGACCACCACAAGGAGTGCGCCATGTATGCGAGCGCTTTGCCCCAGTCGCCGCTCATCGCCGAGGCGCTCCGCGAGCTGCTCCGCATCTCGCAAGTGGCCGAGTATCCGATCGAGATCGCCGAGGGGCACGAGGGCGCTCTGAAGGTCCAGCCGAAGATCTACGCCGATCTCGAGGTTCTCTTTATCGTCGCCGAGGTGGTTGACGGCGTCCAACGCCTGCTCGAGGAAGTAGACGGCTTCCCGTGCTGCGCTGCGCGCGGCAGCCCGCTGGCCTACCTCTGCCGGCAATAGCGGAGCGCCTGGTCCCAGCGCCCGCTGCGATACGAGTGATAGGCGAGCCGCTCGAGCCGGTCCGCGAAACTGGCGGGCGGTAGCACCTGAGCGCGTCGACGACCTGGCCGTGGAGCTGGCGGCGCGGTCCCTGCAGGAGCGCGCCGGTACGCCACCTCCTGCGTCAAGCCGTAGCTTGAACGTGTACTGCGCGTCGGGCGGCGGGCTGATCTCGTAGAGCAATTCCGCGGCTCTGGAGGCTGGCGAGGCGCTCCATCAGGGGCTGTTCTCGTCCTGGTCGGCAATCGCCGTCAGCAGCGCCAGCGGGACGTCGCGGCCGATCACCGCCGCACACTGCAGGAGGCGCTTCTCCGGGGGCGAAAGCGCGATCGACGCGGGCTGCCAGAACGGCCTCGACCGTGCCGGGCACGCGGATCGAGTCGAGGGACCGCTCGAGCCGGTAGGCGCCGCGCTCGCCCGCGAGCGCCCGCGTCTCGATCAGCGCGCGCACCATCTCCTCGAGGAACAGCGGATTGCCCTCGGTTCGCGCGCCGAGATACGCCTTGAGGGTAGCCGAACTTGGCGTCGGGTCCGAGGAGATCCGCCAGCAGCGCGGCCGCGCCGTTCTGCGGCAGCGGATCGACACGCAGTTGAGTGTAGATCGACTGATTGACCCATCCGTGGCTGTACTCCGGGCGGTACGTGACCAGGAGGAGCAAGCGGGAGGCGGAGATGCTGCGAACCAGGCCCGTCGAGGAGTGACTGCGTCTCGGAGTCGATCCACTGCAGATCCTCGAGGATGACCAGAACCGGTTGGACCCGGGCCAGTGCGAAGAGGACGCGTTTCAACGCCTCCAGCGTCCGCTGGCGACGCTCGCTGGGCTGGAGGGCCTCCCATCGCGGGTCATCCACGGGCACGTCCAGGAGCGCCAGCAGGGGCGCCTGCTCGGCCGGCGAGACCATACCGGAATCCGCCAGGCGGTCCCTGACGTTCTTGAGGAGATGCTCGTGGCTGTCGCGGTCGTCGAGGCCGAGGTAACCCCTGACCAAACCAACGACGGGCAGGTACGGCGTGTTCGCCCCGAACGCCACCGGTGCCGCTCGCCAGAACCATCCAGCCCCGAAGGTCCTCCGAGCCGGCGAGCTCTCGAGCCAGTCGTGATTTGCCGATACCTGGCTCGCCCACCAGTGCCACGAGCTGACCGTCGCCCTGACCCACTCGCGCCGCGAGCGACCGAAGCTGTCCCATCTCGGCCTCGCGTCCCACGAATCGCGTCAGGCCGCGGGTCACCGATACTTGGAAGCGCGACCGGACCGGGCTGCGGTCCTCCAGCTCGTACGCCTCCACCGTCGCCATCAGGCCTTTCACCGGAATGGGCCCCAGCGGGCGAGCGCTCACGTACCCTTCGATGAGACGCAGGGTGTGCACAGTCGCGAGGATCGTCCCCGGGGTCGCTGCCTGTTCCATCCGCGCCGCCAGGTGGGTGGTCTGGCCGACCGCCGAGTAGTCCATGTGGAGGTCGTTGCCGACCGACCGCACCACGACTTCGCCCGGAGTTGAGTCCGACGCGGATCTGCACCGGGGCATCAGGTCGCGCGTGCTCGGCGTGGCGGCGCAGGGCATCGCGCGCATCCGGAGGGCGGCGTAGCTGGCGCGTACGGCATGATCCTCGTGGGCAATCGGGGCGCCGAACAGCGCCATGATGCCGTCGCCCAGGACCTGGTTGACGATCCCTTCGAAGTGATGCACCGCCTCGATCATCAGCGTCGAGGACCGGATCCAAGCAGCGCTTGCGCGTCCTCGGGGTCCAGTCCCGCGAGCAGCTCCATCGACCCTCGGATGTCCGCGAAGAGGACCGTCACCTGCTTGCGCTCGCCCTCGATGCGCCGCTCGCGATTGGAGGATCTTCTCGACGAGGTGCCCCGGCGTGTACGATGCCGGGGACTCGAAGCGTTGCGGGGCCCCTCGGACGACGGCCTGACCACACTCGGGGCAGAAACGCGCCGTCGGAGCAAGAGATTGAGCCGCAACTCACACAGCTCGGGTCCAGTGCCCCGCCACACTGCTCGCAGTACCGCGGGACGCGCGGGCGAGTGGTGGCCCCGCATCCCGGACCACAGTCGCTGTGCCATTCTCGCCTCCCACCGCCGAAGGCGGCACACGGACGTTCCCGCGTGGATGCCCCGACGAACCTAGTGCGCACCGTAGCGCCTGGGGCAGCTTGGGTCAACTCGGATTCGCCCAGTGGCGAACCCGGCTAACCTACGCTATAAGCGTACAAGGTCCCACCGTGGTTCCACGAGGCGCGCCGACGGCACGAGTGTGGAGGAACTGGATCGACGAGGTGTCCGCAACCATTGAGGCGATGAATCGCCCCAACAAACCCGTCGAGCGAACACGAGGTCCTCGAGCGACCAGAGGAGCCGACATGGCACAGCGCAAGAAATCGCAAGCTAGGCCGGGTCGTAACACGCCGCGGGAGACTCCTGCTGCCGCCTTGGGGCGACGCTTCGCCACACCGCTCGAACGCACGCGCTGGTTCGCCGGCCGAACCGGCTCCGGCCCTGAGGCGTCGTCGTTGCGAAGACTCGCGGCGGCGCTCTCACAATCGGTGCCCACCGAGGCAGACCTTCCTCGCCGGGTGCTCGAGGCGGGGCCTTCACCCCTCCGGCGATTCTTCCGGGAGAACCCGCAGCAGCAGGTCGGGCTGGTCGATGCGAGGGCTCGCATCATTCCCGTTCACACTAGACAGGGGAGCCTGATCGACGGCGCCTCTCGGGGCCCGATTGCTCTCGTGACGGACCCCGGCAGCCCTTGGGCCTTCCTCGGTATTCCGGTTGGCCGACATCAGTCCCCGGAGTACGGGGCGTTGCGCCTGGTCTGCCGCCAGGGCGAGGGTAAGCTGGTCGCGCTCCTGCCGGCTTCCGGCTCATCAGCCGCGGAGCAGCTGCTCATCGGCCTGGTCCCCATGGCGGGCGACTATCAGGCGGCTCTGGCCGCGCCGATCCTCCACGCCTGGCAGGAGCTGGGACCCATCGGCCCGGTCGGGTTGGCAAGCGACTACCCCGGTGGCATCGGTCGCGTCACGCAGATCGACATCCATCCCTCGAACGGGCAGAGTGCTGATCGCGGGCGCGGCAGCGAGGCGGGGTCTGGTTGACCGAGGACGGCGGGACCATCTGGCATCCGCTCATGGACGACCCCGATCTGTTCATCGACCGGACCCTGGCGATCGGCGCGGTGGCGTTCGCCCCTTCCGACCCCACGGTCATCTATGCGGCGTCTGGTGAGGACGCCGCGCCCTTCGATCCGGCCTGGCCCGGCACCGGCATCTATCGCAGCAGCGACGGCGGAGCGACGTGGCCTCTCGCGCGCTCGGTCGAGAGCACGCGCTTCTCCGCGATCGCCGTACACCCCCGGGATCCGTCCGTCGTCTACGTGGCCGGAAATCGGGGACTCCACAAGTCCGACGATGGCGGTCTGCACTGGTCGATGTTGTGGCGCGGCCGCATCACCGACGTCGTCGTCGACCCTGACTCCCCTGATTGCGTCTACATCGGCGTCTACCGCCACGGGATCTACCGTTCGACGTCAGGCGGTCTACCGGCGAATAGCGGCTTCGCGCTCTCTCGTGGTGGACTACGACATCGAAGCCGAGGACCATGGCTACATCAAGGTGGCTCTCAAGCCCAACGGGGCCGGCAGCCCGCCGTTCCTCGCCGCCAAGTTCGGCCCCAACGCGGAATGGATCTACACGAGCACGGATGGCGGCGACACCTGGACGAAGCGCCAGAGCTATGACGCGCGACGGCCCCAGCGGCGCTTTGCGGAGTGGACGTCCGTCGTCGCGGTGAACCCCGATACCGAAGACGACCTTTACGCGGGCCAGCGGTTCATTCTGCGCCACCCAGCACCGACGGCGGCGGGCACTGGAGCGCAGTGGACGACGGGCTGCACCCCGACCCCCAGGACCTCGTGTTCGACCCGACCGACTCGACCCGCATCTATCTCGCGAACGACGCGGGCGTCTACCGTTCCGACAGCGCCGGCGATGCGGGGTCCGGAGGCTCGTGTCCGGCGGGCTCAACATCGCCCAGCTCTACGACCTCGACATCTCCCCAGCAGCCGGGTTCCGGGATTGTCGCATGCGGAGCGCAGGAGAGCGGCATCTTCTACCGCGATGCGAGGCCGGGTGGAGGAACCTCGATTACGAAGCGAGCGGCAGACGGTGGGACGGCACGCGCGTGGCCATCGACGCGAGCGACCCGCGGATCGTGTACTTCTCGGGGCCGCTTGGCATTACCCACCAGATCCTGTCACGGACCGTCGACGCGGGTGCGAACATCCAACTGCTCGGAACCACGGGCCTCAGCGGCGACTCGCCGGTTCGTGACCATCATGACGCTGGACCCGAACTCCGGCGTCGCCCAACCGGACCAGAACCGGATCATCTTCCTCGGCGGTTCCAAGGGCCGGGTGCCACACCTGTTCCGATCACAGGACGCCGGGCAGACCTGGAGCCGCGTCGAGAGCATGGCATCCGGCGGTACCGCGATTCCGTTCGTGCCGGAAGGGGACATCACCGCCATCGAGCTCTCGCGGTACCCGAGCAATTCCAGCGTCGTCTACGTCGGCACGTCGCTCGGGGCCGTGTATCGGACTACCAACGGCGGGGCCGCTCCCGCCGACTGGCAGCGCATCGACAATGATCTGCCCTTCGGAGAGCAGATCTCGGCCATCTCGGTTCACCCGACCCTGCCCGACCGCGTGTGGGTCACGGTCGCAGGCGAAGGCGTCACCTTCACGGCGCGGCCGGATGTGGTCGTCAATCCACTGGGCTCGAGTCATGTCTTCAAGGGCATCTTCGACGGAACGGCGTGGACATGGAGCGACGCCAGCGGGACTGAGTGGCTGCCCTGGTCTCTTCCCGACGTGCCGACCAGCGCTGTGGTCGTCGACCTGAGCACGTGGTTCGAAGTCGCCTACGTGGGCACCGGATGTCGGCGTCTTCTGGACCTGGAATGGCGGCATCACGTGGACCCGGCTCGAGCGGGGCCTGCCTCGTGTCCCGGTCACCCGACTGCGCCTCCACCTTACGGACCGCTGGCTCTACGCGGCGACGATGGGACGGGGCGCGTATCGCCGCCGCGTCAATTGGCCGCGGCTCGTGCGCATGGCCATGACCTCGTGCGTCGCGTGCGCGCGGTCATCGGCTTCCTCGGCACTCGCTCCTATCCCCTAGCCGCGGCACTGGTGCTGGTCTACGCCTTGCTGATCTGGCTCGACTCCTCCTCGCTCACCGCCGGCGCGGCCGGCAGCGCCGACCCGAGCCGGCGGGGCGCCACGCTCGCGCTGCACTCGATGGCCGGCTATGCCGGCGGCTTCGTCGGTCCCCCTCACGATCGGCTGGATCCTCGACCTCGCCGGCGGCATGTCCCCGAAGGGCTGGGGCTCGCGTTCCTGCATCGTCGCGGTGGTCGCGCTGCTCGGCCAGCTCGGCTTCATGGCGCTCCGGCCGCGCGATCTCGCCGGGGACCGCAGCCACGCCGCCCGCCGGTGAGCTCGGACAGCGACGCCATGGCCTCGAGGGGGTCGGCTAAATTGCAGCTCGGCTGCCGAAAAGGGCCGGCAGCTACGGCGACGGCTGTTCGACTGAGCAAGACTGGTCCTACGGTGCCGCACGCGCGCGCACCGTCCGTGCTCGGCGCCGCGAAGCGGGGACTTGCTGGATGACCCTCAAGACCCCCTCCACCTCGGGGATCCGTACGCTCGCTCGCGTGCTGATGCACGACATGCACAGCGGCCGCTCAGTGATCAGGGCAGTAACGATCGCAGTCCTGTCGGGCACGGTCCCTCCTCGCGACGCGGCGAGGCGGCGCTCGGGTGCACTCCTGGTCTTGCCTCGCATCGCGGCGATGCCACGTGCGGTGGGCAGGAAAAAGTACCTGCTGGCGTTCGCCGCGCTCCGCGTCGCGATGCGGCGGGACACGAATGCCCTGCGGGGCCTTCCGGTAATCTCAACGCGCGCAATGCACTAATTACACGTCGCGCGGGACTCGTTCCGGTTGCAGGAAGAGACAGATTCCGCTCGTATGTAGGGCAGATCAACTCCGGACCCACATCGGTGCGGCCACGCTATTGCGACGGCATTGTCTTGCGTAGTCGGCAACTATGGCCACCCACCGGTAGGTGCAAAGGCTGCGCGGAGGCATGGCCTCCCCGCCACCCGGTCGGTCGCCGCTTTAAAGAAGACCGGGACGCAACAGCGGCCCGCGGACGCTCTGATGGTCGCCCCGCTTGTCCTACTCGTCGACGACGATGCCGACTCGCGTGAGATGTATGGACAGTATCTGAGGGCGCACGACTTCCAGATCGTGATGGCGACGAATGGTCGGGAAGCGATGGCCCTGGCCGAGCTACTGCCCCCCATTTGGTTGTCATGGATCTCTGCATGCCCCACCTCGATGGTTGGGAAGCCACGCGCTGTCTCAAGCGCAACGCGCTGACAAGACATATCCCGATCATCGCGTGTACCGGCCATGTGCTGGGCTCGTCGGCGGAGCGGGCACTCGATGCCGGATGCGACGGGTATGTCACGAAGCCATGTTCGCCGGCGGATCTGCTCGTTGAGATTCGCCGGGTTCTGCACCACGCACCTGAGCGGTGCGCCTCAGTGGCGTGCCTTCGGTCCGATCGCTCCTGGCACACGCCTGCTCGACCTGCCCACACGCGCCGTGGCGGCGGCTCACACGGCGCGTGAGGGCTGGGTCTAGGATCGCCTGTCCGGATCAGGCCCGGACTTCGAGGATCATGTTGGCCGGCGTCTGGGCCACGCGCCGCACGCGTGTGAAGCCCGCCTCGGTGAGCACCTCGCGCAGCCGCTCTCTCCGGCCTGGGCGCCCAGCGCGAGGCCTACCTCCCTGGCTGAGCGAGGCCGGCGTGCAGAGGAGCGTCGACGCCGAGTAGTAGAGTCGTCCGACCGGATTGAGGTTGTCCTCCAGCCGGTCGTTGGCGAAGGGCTCCACGAGCATCCACACCCTCCGGGAGCGAGCGACTTGAGCACGTGGCGCGCGGCGCCGACCGGATCCCCATGTCATGCAGGCAGTCGAAGAACGTCACCAGGTCGTAACCGGTGCCCGGGTAGTCCTTGGCCGCGGCCACTTCGAAGGTCGCTCGGTCCCCGACCCCGGCCTTGTCGGCGGCGCGCCGCGCCCACTCGACGGACGCGGGATGATAGTCGAAGCCGGCGAAGGACGACCGCGGAAACGCCTGCGCCATGATGATGGTGGACGCGCCGTGCCCGCAGCCCACGTCGGCCACCCGCCCTCCCGCTTCGAGGCGCGCCTTCACACCCTCGAGCGCGGGAATCCACTGGCTGACCAGATTCATGGCGTAGCCCGGACGGAAGAAGCGCTCGCATCCCTCGTACACCCCGGCGTCGTGCTCGTGCCAGCCGACGCCCGCGCCGGTTCGGAACCCCTCGGTGATCTTCGGCTCGTCGCGGACCGAGCCCACGCTGAGCTGGAACGCGCCCGGCACATCGGCATCGAGCAGCAGGAACGCGTGCTCGGGAGGCAGCGTGAAGCGCCCCGTCGCCGGATCGTAGGTCACGTAGCCCCCGGCGGCCTGCGCCGACAGCCACTCGCGCACGTAGCGCTCGTGCGTGCCGGTGCGCTTGGCGAGATCGGCCGGGGTCAGCGGGCCGGCACCCGCCATTGCCCGGTACAGGCCGAGCTTGTCGCCGATGAGGACGAGTCCGGCATGGAGCGTGGCCGCGACGTCCTGAACGACTTTCCCGAAAAACTCCTCCACCTTTGCCTGGTCGAGCGTTGCCTGACTTGGTGCCATGATTACATCCTCCTTTGGGCGAAGCGCCCACGAGATGGTTGAGGGTGACAGACCCGGTCAGCACGTCGACCGCTTCACGCACCCGACGTGAGCTGCTCGAGGTGACCTCGATCAGCGCGTTGATCCGGTCCGGATGAGTGACCGGCCCCATGTGCCCCACGCCCTCGATCTCGACTTCGGTCACGCGAGGCAAGGTCTTCGCGAGCAGACGGGCGACCGCTCGCGACGACGCAGGGGAATCCGAGCCGACGAGACACAAGGTGGGCACGTCGAGCGCCCCGAAGGCCGACAGCGGAACCGGCTCCTCGAACGCCGCGTGCCACTGGCTCTTCACCTTCAGCATCGCGCGTCGCCACCGGGCGACGCCGCTCGTCCGGCATGCTCGCCCAGGCGCCCGCTCCCGTCCAGTAGTCGACGAATCGCGCGCCCGCCGTATCGAGGTCGCCGCGATCCACCGCCGCGATGGTGTCGTCGCGCACCGCGGTGATCTCCCGCGCCGCCGGCTGGGCGGGATCGTCCGCGTTCAGCAGCGCGAAGAGCACGGGCTCGAACAGGACCAGCGACCTCAGCCGCCCCGGGCCGGCGAGGGCCGCCTTGAGCGCAACCGCCCCGCCGTACGAGTGGCCGATGAGATGGAACCGATCGCCGACGCTCCCGAAGATCGGCTCGAGCAGAGCCACCTCATCGGCCAGGGTCAGTGGCCGGTCTGCCGGCCAATCCGGACTCTTCCCGGAGCCGTAAAGATCGACCGCGAGCGTACGGAAGCGGCCGGCCAGGCGATCCATGAGCGGCCGCCACTGACCGGAGGAACTGGCGCTCGCGTGGATGCATACGAGCGGCACACCCGCGCCCGCCTCACGAACGTACGCGCGCGCGGCGCTCCATCGCTACCGCTCGGCGGTGGTGGGATCGATCACCGCCCGCACCGGGGAGACGCGGTTGCACGGAAAGCCGCCGCGCGCCGCGTGCTGCTCGATCAGGTCCGGGCTGGGCGCGATGTAGACGCAGTAGAGCTTGTCGGCGGTCACGTAGCTCGTGAGCCACTGGATGTCCGGCCCGAGCTCGCCGAGGACCGCCCGCGACTTCTCCGCCGCCTTCCGGGTCTGCTCCGCGCTCCATCCGCCGATTCCCGGGATCTCGCGCTCGATCACATACTTCGGCATCGTCCTCCTCCTTTTCGGGAGCGCCGGCTCCGCTCGACTGTCGGGCTCGATGGCGCATCCCCTCGTCTCGCCCATACGTCTGAGCAAGCGTCGTGCCCGACGAGAACCCGCGCAATTCCGGCCACTTCGTGAGGGCGTGGGCAAGGCGGCCTTGCGGGCGTGAGCGGGTGGGGCGATGCCCTTCGCTTATTTCGGGAGGTTGACGACGCAAGCTCCGAGAGCAGTCCCTGCAAGGTGGGCTTGCACGCCCAGGCCACTACCGTTAGCCGAGGTAGGCGCGCCGCAGCCGGTCGACACTAGGTTACGGGTCATCCGCTCGTCTTCACGGCCGGCGCGGTCAACCGCTCCACGATGACGCAGATCCTTCCAGACGCCCTCGAGCTGGCCGTGCTCCTGGTACACGCCCACCTCCCGGAAGCCCAGAGCCCGGCACAGCCCACGGCTCGCGACGTTCTCCGGAAAAATCCGAGACACGAGCTTGTGCAGGCCCGCCTCGCTCGACGCGGTGATGAGCGCCGCCAGCGCGACCCGGCCCGCGCCGGAACCGCGCCGGGCGCGGGCGACGTAGACCGAGAACTCGGCGATCTTCGCGTAGCACTCGCGCGCGCGATAGCCCGATGTGGAGGCGAAGGCGATGACCTGCCCCCGTCCTCGACCACCACGACAGGGTGGATGCCATCGAACCACGCGGCGATGTCCGCGGCGCTACGCGCCCGCGTCTCGAAGGTGGCGATCCGGTCCTCGATGCCCTCGTTGTAGATGCGGGCGATGGCGCCGGCATCAGCGGGTGTTGCCGCTCTGGCCTTCACGGTCGTGATCCTCCTCGCTCAATGCGCGCGCCGACGACGTCGCGCGCGGACTCCGGCAGGTTCGGCACCAGCCAGCGGAACAGCATCGTCGCCGCCGCCGCCCCGATGAGCTGGGCCACGATGAATCCGGGGACGTCGGCGGGCCGGATCCCGGCGAACGTGTCGCTCGCCGCGCGCGCGAGGGTCACCGCCGGGATTGGCGAACGACGTCGACGCGGTGAACCAGTACGCGGCGGTGATATAGGCGGCCACCGCGAAGGGCACCGCGGGCCGAGCGAAGCCGAGCGCACCCCCAGATCACCGCGAGCAGGCCGAACGTCGCCACGAACTCGCTGAACATCTGCGCGGGCCCTGGCGCGCGTGGCGCGAGGCAAAGAACGGCGGCAGCTCGAACATGATGTTCGCCGCGGCCACGCCGGCGAAGGCCCCGACGATCTGCACGGCCACGTAGCCCGGCACGTCTCGCCACGGCAAGCCGCCCTGGGAGGCATCGGCCAGCGTGACGGCCGGGTTGAAGTGAGCGCCGGAGATCGGCCCGAACGTCAGGATGAGCGCGACGAGCGCGGCGCCCGTCGCCAGGGTATTCGCGAGCAATGCCACCGCCGCATTGCCCGCCGCGAAGGCGCTCGCCCATGATCCCGGAGCCGACCACGGTCGCGAGCAGGAACGCCGTGCCGACCGCCTCGGCGGCGAGGCGGCGGCCCAGATCAGGGCGCTCGAGCGGGCGGCTCACACCGCGCGAGGCTTGCGCGCCCGCACGAATGCACTCATGAACTTGCCGTCCACCATCGGCGCGATGGCGGCGGCGTCGATCCCTTCACGGTCGAGCAGCTCCCGCGCGCATCCTCGGTGCGGTAGATGCGCGTGGGCTCGAGGCCGACCGCTTCGAAAGCCGGCCTTCCCGAGCTTGCCGCGATACTCGTCCTCCTCCAGCGCGCCGGCCACACACCCGATCCACAGCTCGACGCTCCGCCGGATCGCCGGCGGCACGTCGCCGCGGACGACGACATCCGAGACCGCGAACCGTCCGCCCGGCCTGAGCACGCGGAAGGCCTCGCGCGAACACGCGGTCCTTGTCGCGCCGACAGATTGATGACGCAGTTGGAGATGATGACGTCGACAGAGTTGTCGGGGAGCGGGATCGCCTCGATCTCGCCCTTCAGAAACTCCACGTTGTCGACGCCGGCCTTTCGCTGGTTCTCGCGCGCCAGCGACCAGCATCTCGTCGGTCATGTCGAGGCCGTACGCCTTCCCGGTGGGGCCCACGCGCCGGGCCGACAGCAGCACGTCGATGCCGCCGCCGGAGCCCAGGTCCAGCACCGTCTCGCCGGGCGCGAGCTCGGCCAGGGCTGTGGGGTTGCCGCAGCCGAGGGAGGCGGCGACCGCCTCGGCGGGCAGCGCCCCGTCTCCCCGCTCTCGTAGAGGTTCGAGGTGATGGGATCACACGCCCCGCGTCGAGGCCGAGGAGCCGCAGCACGAGCTGCCCCCGCTCGACACCCGGAGCGCCGCCTGCCCGTACTTCTCCTTCACGATCTGCTTGATGTCCCGATCGGCCATGGCCTGTCACTCCCTTTCGGCGCGTGCGCCCCCTAGGCGGAGCAGCAGGCGCTGGCCTTGGCCAGCGGCAGGGTCTTGAGGCCGGCCGTCGGCGCCGCGTCCTCGAGATCGTAGTTCAGGTGGTACACCTCCCACTCGACGCCGTCGGGATCCTGGACCCAGAACTTGTCCTGGTTGGCGTGACAGCAGTTCACGCCGATCTCCTCGCGCACCGGCAGCCCCGCGGCCTTGACGCGCGCGAGGTGCGTCGTGACGGTCTCCGGTGAGTCGACCTGGACGCCGACGTGGTTCACGACTCCCTCGCCCGCCGGATTCCCGATCGACAGGGCGAGGTTGACCGGCGCCCACTCGGGCAGGAACTTCACGTAGCCCGGCTTCTGCTTCACCGGCGCGCCGCCGAAGAACGTCTCGTAGAACGCCTGGCTCTTGGTGAGGTCCGACACGGACATGTGCAGGTGAACTTTTGCGCTCATGGCAGGCTCCTCTAGCAGCAGGCGGTCAGCAGGCGCACCAGCGCCGTGACCGTCTCCCGCCGCACGGAATAGTAGATGTACCGCTCTTCCTTCCGGCTCTCGACCAGTCCCGCCCGGCGGAGCTGGTCGAGATGGTGGGACAGCGTGGGCCCGGGCATCCCCACCGCCTCCTGGATCTCTCCGGCCGAGACCTCGCCCTGGGCGCGCACGAGGACGAAGAACACCTGGAGGCGGCCGAGGTGGGCGAGGGCCTTGAATGCCTCGACGTGGACGTTCTCGGCTTCGAGCTGGGCCAGGGAGGCGCGCCGTTGCTTTCATGTTTTCTATAATTAGAAATTATCGAACCGATGTCAAGCGGAAATTCCGAGACGGCGATGGCGACGGCTGCGGCGGAGACGGAGCGTCCCGATTGGCGGCGCCCTACGCGGTCTTCACCACGACGCCGGTGGCACGCCCCGTCTCACGGCCGCGCCGCCTTTGCTGCGATGATGGCGGCTCGCGGCGGCGCTATACTCGCGCGATCCGGGCCTCCGCGGCGTCGAGCACCGCGCTCACCTTTTCGACCAGCATAGTCCATCGTGAACGGCTTCTGGAGGAAGGCCGCCGACAGCAAGGCGCCGCCGCGGGCGACGTTCGCCTCGATATGCCCCGAGATGTACAGCGCCTTGATCGTGGGCCTCATCCGTCCCAGCCGCTCCACCAGATCGCGGCCGTCGCCGCCCGGCATGACCACGTCGCTGATGACGAGGTCGATCGGCGCCCGGGTGCCCCGCCGCGACCCGGAGCGCCTCCGCCGGCCCGGCGGCCTCGAGCACGACATAGCCCTCGAGGCCCGAGCACCTCGGAGGTGAAGGCGCGCACCAGCGGCTCGTCGTCCACGACCAGGATGGTTGTGGGGCCGTACCCCGGGGCTCGAACCGGCACGCCCAACCACGGCTGTCCGTCGGTCTGCTCCTCCACCTCGCGCACCCTCGATATCGCCACCGCGATCCTCCTCGATCCGTCCATCTCTGAGCTTCCGGGCCTCACTCGCCCGCCTCCGTCCAACGCAAGCGCCGGGCCAGCGGCTCTCGGCCCGCAAAGCCGTGGAAAACAGGCACCCGTGGACCCCTCTTCGGCCAGCCGGGGCTCGTCGCCTCCGCAAAGTCTGCCGCTCTCTGTCACGTCGCTGCCGCGACCTGACCATCGGCGTGGCGCGTTCTCAAGTGGTTGGTCCCCGCGCTCCAGGAGCGCGGCGACGCCCGCGCCCAGAACGAGCCCCCAGAACGGGGCGCCGATCCCGACGATGGCGACGTCGGCCACCGTCACGAGGAAGGCGACGAGGGCGCCCAGCGCGTGGCGCTCCCGGAAGGCGATAGCGAAGGCGGACTGCAGGACGCGCAGCATCGCGAGGCCCGCGAGCGCGGCGATGAACGCGCGCGGCGTCCCCAGCATCACCCGCGCGACGGCGGGCGACAGGAGGCCGAACACGCACGCCAGCACGCCGACGGCCATGCCCGCGGTGTACTGGCGGCGCTTGTCCTCGGTCGCCGAGATGATGGCGTTGACCGGACCGGTGAGACAGGTCGACACGCCGCCCAGGCAGGCCGTCACCATCGATCCTGCGCCGCACGCCACCGTGATCGCGTCGATCGGCGGTTGATGGCCTGCGGCGCCGAGCACCGCGATCCCCTGCCCGTTCTGCACCACGAGGACCGTGACGGCGAGGGGCACTACCAGCTCCACCATCGCGGCCCAGGAGAACGCCGGCGCATAGAAGGTGGGGCGGGCGAGGCCGCCGGCCCCACCCGCTGACGGGTGGAACTCGCCGAGGACGGCGATCATGACGATGCCGATCGCCATGGCCGCAATCAGGGGCGGGAGCCGCCTTCCGAGCCCGGGGACCGCAGTCACGGCCAGGAAGACCGCGATCATCGGTGCCGCCACCCAAACGTGCTCGTGCACGGCGTGCACGAGGTCGAGCCCGAAGCGCAGGAAGACGCCCGCGACCATGCCCATGACGACGGGCATCGGGATCGCCTCCATGGCCCGCCGCACCCAGCCGCTGAAGCCGAGGAGCAGCATGAGCACGCCCGTCGCGAGGAAGGCGCCGATCACCTCGCGGAAGGTCAGGTGCCCGAGCGCAGGGGCCGACCAGCACCGAGCCGGGAATGGACCAGAGCAGGACGAGCGGCTGACGGTAGAGCCAACAGAAGGCGATGCTGATCAGCCCGTTGACGAAGAACGCGCTGAAGAGCCACGAGGCGATCTCCGACGGGCTCAAGCCCCCGCGTGTGCCGATGGCGAGGACGATGGCCACCGGCCCCGAGGCGGCGAACGTGAATGCGACCACCGCATTGGCGCCGTGGAAGCCGCTGAAGTCCGAGACGACCTGGCGCAGGGACGGCGGGCGCGCCGCGGGCCGCTCGAGGGGCATGGCTATCCGGGCAGGCCGACCACCGCCTCGATCTCGACCTTCATGCCCGGAATCGCGAGCGCGCTGACCTCGACGAGCGTGCTCGCCGGCCGGGACTCCCCGAAGAACTCCCGGCGCACCGGGTTGATGAGGGCGCGGTCGCCGATATCCGTCAGGTAGACGGTCACCTTCAGGACGTCCGCGGGCGAGGCGCCGGCCGCCCTGAGCACCGCGCCCAGGTTGCGGAGAACCTGCCGCGCCTGTTCAGCGACATCTCCTCCGCCCACGAGCGAGCCATCCTCGGCCAGCGGTCCCATGCCCGAGACGAAGAGCGTGTTCCCGGAACCGGACGGCGTCGGTGTAGTGGCTGATGGGCTCGTTGAGACCGGGGACGCGAAGCTCCTGCCTTCGTAGATCGGGCATGGCGCCACGGAGTCTACACAGGGGCCTCGGGGACTTCAAGGGCGAGCCGGCCGGCACCGCCACCATTCGACCTTGGTCTAATTGACGACAGGCCCCAAGCGGCTATGCTGGTCGCTGAGGTGTCCAGCAGGGAGGTGGCGATGAATTGGCTCGGATCCTGGGACATGGACGCAGCCGGACCGCCATCATCCCTGCGCCTGCGTACGTCCTCGCCGCGGCCGGTCAGTCGAAGCCGTCTCAGACCTCGGGCGCGGCCCACATCGTCCACGTCGCCAGGAGGCATTGACCATGACGCCATGGAAGAGGATCGTGACCCTCGCGGCCGTGGGCTGCCTGACGCCGGCGCGGCGCTGGCACAGCAGCAGATTCGACCGCCGAACACGAAGACCACGCCGCAGCCGCCGAACACGCCGCTCCAAGCGCCGTCGCACTGGGGCCCGCCGTTGGAGCCGCCGAAGGAGCCGATTCACGAGACGACCCAGCAAAAACCTCCGAAGGCGCTCAAGCCGCCGAAGCCCCCAGGCCGCCAAGCCCCCGTCGACGCCACAAGAAGCCGCGCGAGGAGAGCGCCCGCCTCAAGGGCGAGGCCGATGTGGAGACGCGCAGCATGCGCTCGAGTGATGGGGTCGATGAAGCATCAAACACGTGGCGCGACGAGAAGGGCCCATCTGCTTCGTTGGCGCCCTCGGCAGCCGGCCGTAGCCAGGCACGCTTGGGCGACGGTCCACGACTCCGCATGCCGCGGCCCAGTCAGGCGCCGCCTCGAGCGGACTCCTCGCGCTGCGGCCTCCGGCCCGCCTCGGAACTGCCACGCGCTGCGCGAGCGAGGGCCACTTAGCGCTGGTCGCCGAACTTCCTCTCGAGGCCGATCACCACAGGCCAAGGAGGACCCCGCATGCCCACGAGCGACGTGCTTGTCATCGATCACCCGCGCCCCGGCGTCCGGCGCCTCACGATGAACCGGCCCGAGAAGCGCAATGCGCTGAACAACGAGCTGCGCGGCGCGATTCTCGCCGCGCTCCAGGAGGCCGACGCGGAGCCGTCCGTGAAGGTCTCCGTGCTCCGGGGCGCGGGACCGGCCTTCAGCGCGGGCTACGATCTCAGCGCCAACAATGCCGTCGACCAGCCGTACTACACCGCGGGCGGCGCGGGCCAGTGGGCGCGCCACGTCGTCGACGGCTGGTTCAGGATCTGGGACCTCGGCAAGCCCGTCGTCGCCCAGGTGCACGGCTATTGCCTGGCCGGGGGCAGTGAGCTGGCGACGAGCTGCGACCTGGTCTACGTCGCCGAGGACGCCCAGATCGGTTACCCGCCCACGCGCCTCATGAGCCCGCCCGACAACCAGTTCCATCCGTGGCTGCTCGGGATGCGGACGGCGATGGAGATGTTCCTGACCGGCGACGCCATCACGGGCGCCGAGGCGGCGGCCAAGGGCTTCGCCAACCGCGCGTTCCCCGCCGCGGAGCTGGAGGGGGCGGTGCTCGCCATCGCCGAGCGCATGGCGCTCATCCCGACCGAGATCCAGCAGATCAACAAGCGCTCCGTGCACCGCGCGATGGAGATCATGGGCATGCGCGCGGCGATCCGCGCCGGCACGGAGCTGCAGGCGCTCGCCTTCACGACCGAGCCGAGCCTGGCCTATCGTCGGCAATTCCGGCGGGACGGGAGCAGCGTGCGCGATCTGCTCAGCCAGCGCGACGCACCGTTTCAGGACTACCGGGAGCGCGCCGAGGAGAAGCGCGACTGATGGCCGCGCCCGGTCGCGACACTGCCATGCAATACGAGCAGATCACGTTCGGGCGGACGGGCCGGGTCGGCGTCATCACCCTGAACCGGCCGGAGAAGCTCAATGCCTGGACGCCGCGCATGATGGCGGAGTACCGCGACGCCATCGCGCGCTGCAATGCCGACCCGGAGGTCGGCGCCATCGTCATGACGGGCGCGGGCCGCGCGTTCTGCGCGGGCGCCGACATCGGCGCCGTCTTCAATGCGCAGATCGAGGGCAAGGGCAGCGCCGGCCGGGTCGAGCGGAGCGCCGACGCCGGTGAAGATTACCTGACATTCCTCCGGCGCATGCCCAAGCCCACGATCGCGGCGATCAATGGCGCCGCGGTGGGCGTCGGGATCACGCAGGTGCTGCCGTTCGACGTGCGCATCGCCGGCCTGGACGCGCGCATCGGCTTCTTCTTCGTCCGCATGGGCCTGGTCCCCGAGCTCGGCAGCTCCCACTTCCTGCCCCGGCTCGTCGGGTCCGGCCGCGCGCTCGAGTGGTGCCTCACGGGCCGCATGATCGCGGCGGAGGAAGCCCACGCGGGCGGCCTCGTCACCGAGGTCGTCGCCACCGAGGCGCTCCTCGACCGGGCCATCGCGCTCGGGGAAGAGCTGGCCGCGCGGCCGCTCGACTCCGTCCGCCTGATCCGCAGCCTCCTCGACCGGAACGCGCACGAGGCGGACATCGCCGAGGTGCAGCGGCGCGAGAGCGACGCCCTGCGCGAGGCGTACGCGAGCCCCGAGCACCACGAAGCGGTGAAGGCGTTCCTCGAGAAGCGCACGCCCGACTTCGCGAGGGCCCGCCTGGCCCGCGAGGCGACGCCATGAAGACCTTCGACACCATCCTGTACGAGGCGCCCGCCGAGCACGTCGCCCGCATCGTGCTGAACCGGCCGGAGACGCGCAACGCCCAGGACACGCGGCTCCTCTACGAGCTGAACGAGGCGTTCGACGTGGCCGCCCAGGACGACCAGGTCAAGGTCATCATCCTGGCCGCGAAGGGGCCGCACTTCTCCGCGGGCCACGACCTGCGCGAGGTCGACACCTACCAGCACATGTCCGAGCACAAGACCGTCGGCACCTGGTGCGGCTTCACGTGCGCGGGGGCGGAAGCGCAGATGGCGCGCGAGAAGGGAGATCTACATCGGCTTCTGCGAGCGCTGGCGCAATATCCCGAAGCCCACCATCGCCGCCGTGCAGGGCCGGTGTGTCGCGGGCGGGCTCATGCTGATCTGGCCGTGCGACATCATCATCGCCGGCGCACGACGCCGAGTTCTGCGATCCCGTGGTGAGCTTCGGCATCGGCGGCGTCGAGTTCTTCGCCCATCCGTGGGAGCTCGGCCCCCGCAAGGCCAAGGAGCTGCTCTTCACCTCGGACTGGCTGTCCGCCGAGGAGGCGAAGAGCCTCGGCATGGTCAACCAGATCGTGCCGCGGGACACCCTCGAGGCGGCGGCGCTCGCGATGGCGCAGAAGATCGCGAAGAAGTCCCTGTTCGCGCTGAAGCTGACCAAGGAGGCGGTGAACGTGGCGGAGGACGCGCAGGGCGCGCGCAGGCGATGCAGACCTCGTTCGCGCTCCACCAGCTCGCCCACACGCACTGGCTCAAGCTGTACGACATGCTGATCGATCCAACGGGACTGCCACCGGAGGCGGCGAAGGCGCTGCGGTGCGCGACTCAAGAAGCCTCCCCAGACATGGTGGACGCCGAGGGTGGGCCGGCGCTTCCGGCTCGCGAAGCCTACGCGGACGTGCCCGGCGCGCGGATCTGGTATCTGGACACCGGCGGCAGCGGCCTCCCGGTGGTCTTCATGCACGCGGCAACGGGCAGTAGCAGGGTCTGGGAGCATCAGATGCCGGCGTTCACGCAAGCGGGCTACCGCGTCATCGCGCACGACCGGCGCGGGTGGGGCCGCTCGGTGGTCGACCCCTCGGGCCCGCAACCTGGTACCGCGGCCGATGACCTGCAGGCCCTGATGGACCACCTGGGCATCGACCGTATCCACCTGGTGGGGACGGCGGCAGGCGCGATCGTATCGCTCGACTTCGCACTGTCGTTTCCGCAAAGGGTGCGGAGCCTGGTGGTGGCCAACAGCATCGGGGGAGTCCAGGACGAGGACTACCTGGCGCTCGGCCGCAGGCTCCGGCCGCCGCAGTTCGACGCGCTGCCCGCCGAGGTCCGCGAGCTGGGACCTTCGTATCGGGCGGCAGATCCCGAGGGCACGCGCCGCTGGGTTGAGCTTGCGCGCCTGAGCCGGCCGGGTGGGCCGGCGGCTCCCGCGCAGGCGATGCGGAACCGCCTCACGTTCTCGCTGCTCGAGAGGATCGAGGTGCCGACGCTCTCATCACGGGCGGCGCCGATCTCTACGCCCCGCCGCCGGTGCTCGCGCTGTTCGCCGCCCGGATCAGGGGCGCAGAGTCGGTGATCGTACCGGAGGTCGGCCACTCCGCGTACTGGGAGCAGCCCGAGATCTTCAACCAAGCGGTGCTGGACTTCCTCCGGAAGCACAAGCCGCGCCACTACCGGCCGTGAAACGTCGGTTCATCCTGATCGACGCCGAGCCACTGGAGAATCACTCGCCATGAAGATCCCGCTGGGTATGTCGCTGCCGCATCGCTCTCCCGACCCGATCGACATGGCGGCGGTGCGCGAGGTCGCCCAGCGTGCCGACGCCTTGGGGTTCCGCGACCTGTGGGTGACCGAGAACGCGGTGGACCACGTGTTTTCCTTCGATCCCGCGGTCGTGCTGACGTATGCAGCCGCGGTCACGGCGAAGATCCACCTGGGCGTGTCCGTTTCTGTCCTGCCGGTCCGCAATCCCATTCACGTGGCGCACCAGGTGGCCACGCTCGACTACGTGAGCCACGGCCGCGCGATCCTCGGCGTGGGACTGGGTCGGGAGCATCACTACACCGAGTTCCAAGTCCCGACGGAGCGTCGGGTACGGCGGTTCAAGGAGGGAATCGAGCTGATCAAAGCGTTGTGGACGGAGTCGAAGGTCACGTACCGAGGCACCTTCTTTCAGCTAGAAGGCGGCACCATGGTCCTGAAGCCGCTGCAGAAGCCGCATCCGCCGATCTGGTTGGGCGGCGACCACCCCGATGCGGTCCGCCGCGCGGCGACCGTCGCCGATGGGTGGATGGGCTCGGGCGGGTCGAGCACGGCGACGTTTTCCCGATGCGTGCCCATCCTCAGGTCGGAGCTGGAGAAGGTCGGACGCGATCCCGGGACCTTCCCAATCTCAAAGCGTGTGTTCATGTCCGTGCACGAACGCCCGGAAGTGGCACGCGAAGAGCTCAACCGCTGGTTCACCACCGTCTACCGCAACCCTGCCGGTACCGACGCCTCCGGCGTCCACGGCACGCCCGAGCAGGTCAGGGAGCGACTGGACGAACTGGTCGCCCTCGGCGCAAACCACCTCCTCCTCAACCCCATCTGTCGCTACGCCGAACACGTGGAAGCGCTCGCCGCCGCGGTAGGGCTCCCCAAGCGATAGCTAGCCGCCGAGGTACGCGCGCTTCACCTCGCGCATTGTCCAGCAGGTCCGCGGCGCGGCCGGACAGCGCGATGCGGCCGCTCTCCATCACGTAGGCGCGGTCGGCCATGCGGAGCGCGAGCGCCGCGTTCTGCTCGACCATGAGGACGGTGACGCCCTGCCGCCTGATCTCCTGGATGACGCGGAACACCGTCGCGACCATGGTCGGGGCGAGGCCCAGCGAGGGCTCGTCGAGCAGCAGGAGCTTGGGGCTCGACATCAGCGCCCGCGCGATGGCGAGCATCTGCTGCTCGCCGCCCGACAGCGTGCCGCCGAGCTGCTGCGCCCGCTCGGCGAGCCGCGGGAAGTGGTGAAAGACGCGGTCGAGGTCCTCCCGGCGCGCGCCCCGCGCCCGCGCACGTAGGCCCCCATCTCGAGGTTCTCGCGCACGGTCATCTCCGGAAGATGCGCCGGCCCTCCGGGCACTGCGCGATGCCCGAGGCGAGCACGGCGTGCGCGGGCCGGCCGTCGAGGCGCTCGCCGAGAAAGCTGATGCGGCCCGCCCGCGGCTGCAGGAGCCCGGAGATCGTCCGCACCGTGGTGCTCTTCCCCGCGCCGTTGGCGCCGAGGAGACAGACCAGCTCGCCGGACGCGACCGTCAGGGAGACGCCGTGGAGCACCTCCACCGCGCCGTACGCCACGGTGACCTCGTCAAGCGTGAGCAAGGGTCTCGTCCGATCCGAGGTAGGCGCGGATGACCTCGGGATGGCGCTGGATCTCCGCCGGCGTGCCCTCCGCGATCTTCTGGCCGTAGTTCAGGACGACGATCCGGTCGCAGAGGCCCATCACCAGCTTCATGTCGTGCTCCACGAGCAGCACGCTCATCCCGCGGATCCTCAGATCGCCGATGAGCCGCATGAGCTCGCCGGTCTCCACGGCATTGAGCCCCGCCGCCGGCTCGTCGAGGAGCAGGATCGCCGGCGCGGGCCCGAGCGCGATGGCCAGGCCGAGGAGCCGCTGCTCGCCGCACGAGAGGTTGCGGGCGAGGACGTCCGCCTTGGCGCCGAGGCCGACGAAGTCGAGGATGGCGCGGGCGCGCGCGGCCAGCTCGCGCTCGTCGCGCCGGGCCGCGGACGTCGCCGCGATCACCTGCCCGAGCGACGTCCGGGAGAGCGCGATGGCACGCGGTCAGGACATTGTCGAAGGCCGCGAGCTTCCGCGAAGACGCTGGTCCGCTGGAACATGCGCACGAGCCGCCGCTCGGCGATGCGATACGGCGGCAGCCCGGTGATCGGCGTGCCGTCGAGCTCGACCCGGCCGCGGTCCGGCGGCTGGAACCCCGTGATCACGTTGAAGGCGGTGGACTTGCCCGCGCCATTGGGGCCGATCAGCGCGAGGATCTCGCCGCGCCCCAGCTCGAGGCTCAGGCCCTCGACGGCGGCGAGGCCGCCGAACCGCACCGTGACGTCGCGCACGGCGAGCGCCGGACCGCCCCGCGCGCCGCCCGCATCATCGACGCCGAGCGCGGCCATCGCCTCGTCATGCGCGGCATCCGGGATGGCGCGCCCGCGCGCAGGCGGAAGTAGTGCACGAGGCCCCTGGGCATGAACATGACCACCAGGAGCAGGATGACGCCGTACAGGAGCATGCGGTAGAACGCGGCCATCCGGAGCAGCTCGGGGATGAAGGTGAAGACGAGGGCGCCCACCGCGGGGCCCAGCACCACGCCCTGCCCGCCCGCCACCACCATGACCGCCATGGTGACGGTATTGTGGAAGCCGAACAGCTCCGGCGAGAGAAACGTGATGTAGTGCGCGTAGAACGCCCCGGCCACGCCGGCGAGCCCGCAGGCCACGACCATGGCGAGCATGGTGTGGCGATAGGCGCTGATCCCCGAGGACTCGGCCAGGCCCTCATTGCTGCGGATCGCGGCGAGCGCCCGTCCGACGCGCGAGCCGAGCAGGCGCGCCGTGAGATAGAGCGTGCCCGCCGCCAGGAGCGCCATGAAGTAGTAGTAGTCGCGCTTGGACTGAAGCGTCCACCGCGCCGTGCCGAGATCGAACGGCGGCACGCCGGCCAGGCCCATCGGCCCTTGCGTCAGATCCATCCAGTTGGTGGCGACGAGCCGGATGACCTCGGCGAAGCCCGTGGTGACGAGCACGAAGTAGGCGCCGCGCAGCTTCAGGGTGAGCCGGCCCACCGCGACGCCGACCAGGCGCGGTGAACGCGGCGGCCAGCGGCATGGTCAGAAGCGGCGTGAGCCCGAAGTGCAGCGCAGGAGGCCCGAGGCATACGGCGCCGATGCCGAAGAAGGCCGTGTGGCCCAGGTTGAGCTGGCCCGCGGCGAGCAAGAGGTTCATGCCGGCGGCGAGGAGGAAGAAGAGCCCGGCCATGATCAGCAGGTGCAGATAGTAGTCGTCGACGCCGAGGAGCGGCAGCAAGCAGGAAGAGGCCGCCGATGCCCGCGCCCGCCCACGCGCGCGGCTCATCGCGGCACGCTCTTCTCTGCCGAAGAGCCCCTGCGGGCGCCACAGGAGCAGGATGATGATCAGGACGAAGCCGATGGCGTCCTTGTAGCCCGAGGACACGTAGCCCGCGCCGAGGCTCTCGGACACGCCGAGCAGCAGGCCGCCGACGATGGCGCCGAGGAAGTTGCCGAGGCCGCCCATGATGACCACGGCGAAGGACTTGAGCGCGGCGAGGTCCCCCATCGCCGGGTAGACCCAGAACACCGCGCCGAGCAGCGCCCCCGACGCCCCCGCCAGCGCCGCCCCGAAGGCGAACGTGGAACATGTAGACGCGGTCCACGTCGACGCCGGTGAGCCGCGCCATGTCGGTGTCCTGGAACGTGGCGCGCATGGCGCGGCCGATCCGCGTCTTCTGGATCAGGAGGTGCGAGCTCACGATGAGGGCCACGGCCATCGCGCCGGCGAAGACCGGATCCACACCATGTGCACCGGCCCCAGCGTGAAGGGCACCGGCGAGAACACGTGCTTGATGGTCTTGGGCGACGGGTCCCAGAGCAGGATGGCGGCGTTCTGGATGATGACGGACAGCGCCACCGTGGCGAGCATCGGGATCTCGATGGGCTGGTCGCGGAGGCGGCGGAGCACGAGCCGCTCGATGACGGCCCCGACCACGCCCACGCCCACCACGGCGAGCGCGCTCGACACGAAGAAGTTGAGCCCGGCGAGCGAGAACAGCGTGTACAGGAAGAACGCGCCCAGCATGTACAGCTCGCCGTGGGCGAAGTTCACCACGCGCATGATCCCGAAGATCAGGGTGAGGCCGATGCCCATGAGCGCATAGCCGCCGCCCACGATGAGGCCGTTGACGAGGTGCTGGACGAGCTCGGCGATCATGGACGCCGCCACACGGGACGAGGCGCGGTCGGAGAAGACCGGGCGGGCACCGGGAGAGGCGCCCGCCCCGTCAGGATCGAGCCGGAGATCACCGCCTACTTGACGGCGGCCAGCTCCCAGAGCTTGCTGCTGGGGGTGACGGCGACGACGGAGTACTTGCCGTCCTTCACCTGCGTCACGATGATGTTGCAGTAGCTCTGCCCGTTCTGGTCGAACTTGTTGAGGCCGTACAGGCCGCGCGTCTCGAGGGTCTTGAGCGCGGCCTGGATCTTGGGCGCCGTCGGCTCCTTGGCGCTCTCGATGGCCTTGGCCACGACGTTGACCGCGTCGAAGCCGCGCATGCCCTCGACCACGCCGATCCACGGCAGGTTCCGCTTCTTCCACTCCTCGACGTACGCTCGGCTGGCCTCGGGGTCGCCCGCCATCGCGTAGTCGTAGGGATTGTAGAAGTTGATGAACATCGCGCCCTCGGCCGCCTTCGCGCCGGCGAGCTGCACGATGGAGTCCGGCCAGGCGGAGCCGCCCGTCACCAGCACCTTGACGTCGAGACCCAGCTCCTTCATCTGCTGGAGCATCTTGGCCGTCTTCGGCGCGTCGTCGGTGATGACCACGCTGTCGACGCCGGCCGCCTTGAACTTGGTGAGCTGCGGCGTAGAAGTCGGTGTCGGCCTGGCCCACGAACTCGACGGCCTCGACGGTGGCGCCGTTCTTCTTGAACGCCTCACCGAAGGCCGCGGCGGCGCCGCGCCCCCAGTCGGTATTGACCGCCAGGTAGCCGATCTTCTTCATGCCGAGCTTGGGGATGAGGGCGCCCGCGCCCAGGGCCTCGAGCTCGCTCGTCGGGCTGATGCGGCTCACGACCTTCTGCCCGGGCGTCTTCGGGTCGGTGATCTTCGACGAGCTCGACGTCTCGACGAGGATCGGCACGCCGTGCTGGGCGGCGAGCGGCATCATGGCGAGCGTCATGGACGAGCCCCAGGCCCCGATGATGATCGGCACCTTGTCGCGGACGATCAGCTTCTCGGCCGCGTTGCGCGTCTCGGCGGGATCGGACTTGTTGTCCTCGATCACCAGCTCGAGCGGCCGGCCGAGCACCCCGCCCTTGGCATTGATGCGCTCGACCGCGATCTTGGCGGCATTGGTGATGTACGAGCCCGCCGCCGCGATGGGCCCGGACAGCGGCTGGATCAGGCCGATCTTGATCGGCTCCTCGGACTGGGCAAGGGCCGGGGCGATCCCCATCGGCAGGAGCGCGACCAGGGCGGCTGCCAGGGCTGCCCATACGACGAGTCTTCGATCTGTTCATGGATGTGCGTCCTCCTTGGGTCTGTGAACGTGGGCAGCCGGCTCGGAGGATCCGAGTGGCCCCAACCATAGCCGACAGGGTCGAACCTAGCAAGAGGCCTGCCCGGGACGGCCGCCAGCGATTCTCGAGCGCTTGCGCGACGGCGCGCGCGCCAGGTGCCCACGCGCGTGAACAGCCCGGCCGCCTTCGAACTTGAGCACGCGCCGGGCTCGCCGCGCGCCTCATCCGCGATGTTACTGGAGCTTCGGCTCTTCGCCGGCCGCCATCCGCGCGAGCTGCCGGATCAGCGCCATGGCCAGTTCCGGATTCTGCTCGGACCATCTCCTCCAGCCGATGTTCCGGGATGACGAGGACGGTCACCGGCTCGGTCGCGATAGCGGTCGCCGAGTGCGGAGCGGACCGGAAGAGCGCGACTTCACCGAGGAGATCGCCCTTCCCCAGCTTTCGCAGGATGCGCTCCTCGCCGTCTTCGCTCTTGCGCACCTCGACGGCCCCCTCCTGCACCTGGTAGGCCTCGCCGTTCGAGGCATCGCCCTGCCGAAAGATGACATCTCCCGTGTTGAATGTCCTGGACTCCATTGGTGAGGCCCACTCGCAGGCGCTATCACGGGAAAGGCCCGACGGAAAACCGGCGTCTCTCCGGGCGTTTCTGCGTTCGCGATCGCCGCCTGCGCGGCGATGGAAGAGCCCGGAAGGGCGGCAGACGCCACGCTGCGCCTTCCGGGCGAGGAATCGCGACTACTCTTGATTCTGGAGATACGGAAGATCGCGCCGGTGCCCGGGAACTGCACGAGCGCACGCGTCCGCGCGGATCGAGGAACTGCGACTCGGGATCCGCCTGACCGAAGTCACGCACGGCCCCGTAGTCCACCAGGTACAGCGCCTCATCAGGGCCGAACATGGCGGTGATGGGGCTGGTTTGATCCTCTGATGGCGGAAACGAACGCCTGCTCGCCTCCCCGACACAGGCCGGGGCGCGGCCGGGGATCCGGATCTGGTCGGCCTGGGAGCAATTGAAGGCAAACCGCGAGAGCGAAGGGCGAAGGGGTTGACCGGGCTCGCTGAAATTGACGGCTCGATATCGTGACCGGCCTCCGGGCCCGTTCGACTTCGAGAAGCCGAAGTCGCCCTCGCCACTGACACAGAGCGCGGCACCGCGCTTGACGAGGCTGGATTCGAAGCCCTTGGGGGCGAAGTCGAGGCCGACGGCCGCCAGCTACTGGCGCTCGAGAGGGCGATTGGCGCGGTGATGGATTGCGGAGGAGGAAGGCCAGGACGTGGCGGACGGGCTCCTGCCCACGTCGAGCGAAGGGGTTGTCATCGGCGGGACCGCCGACCGGATTAAGGCCCGCCTGCGTGGAGTCCAGGAACCCGAAGCGGTCCGGCCAGCCGTGGTAGTCGGGCGTGCCATCCGGATTCTGGCGGGCCAGTGCAGTCAGTCCGGTGGAATTGTTCGTCGGGCGAGCGCCGCGCTCGTCCTCGCCGTTCTCGGTCACCATGAGTTCGCCCTGGAGGGCGTGATATCGGGGGCAAAGCGGAGGCCGAACGGATTGCGGTACCCCCACGAATATGGCTCGATCGTGCTCTTTGGATTCTGAGCTGTCGATCGTGCGCGCAGGATCGCGCCGGTGCGATGCCCGGCCCGCTGGTCGCGCCCTCGAAGGCTTCACGAGGGCGCCGGGTCGTGAACGTTAGGTTCGAGTAGCCACTGGTCTGCTCTGCTTGGCCCCCAGGGCTCGCCGGGAAGAGGTTGTTGCTCAGCGTGATGTCTGGCACGCGATCTCGTGCTGGTTGGCCGCCGGCCCCGTTGTCGAGCCCGGCTGACTGCGGAGTTGGTCGCGGACCCCTGGGACCAGTAGATCCAGCGCGTCCCTGACGACGATCTGCTCCGTCGGGTGATCTCCGGTGGGCGACCGCTGATGAATGGATTGACCTGCCTCCGCTGGAGATCGATCGTCAGCAGGCGCGAGTGTTGTCCCGGCTGGCCTCGGCCTCCCCGCACGCCCTGGTTGGAGTCGCTCGCAAACAGGCGCCCGCCCTTGAATCCATTCTCGAAGGCGAGGCCGATGGCGGGACCGTCCCGCTGGAATCCTCCCCTCCGGCCGTCGGCTTGCCGATGGGGCCGCCAGATTCGGTTCCCGGACCGGTCGAGAATGGTCAGGTTCGGCGCAGAGGATTGATCGGCGCTGAAGAGGCCGCCGGGTCCGCCGACCCCGGGACCCATACTGCTGCCGCACCTGCCCCGGCAATCCGGTGCCCGACTCCACGCACGAAGGCTTGAAAGTCGTCCTTTCTTGCCAAGGAATGCGATCCGGTGGGGAAGTTCAGGTTCTTGGCGAACACTTCCACCTTGTATCCATCAGGGACGACGATGTCCTCACGCCGTTGCCGGGACCGAGAAGACGGTCTCGGCGGGACAGCTGGGTTGGCTGACGATCTCAGCCATCACCACTAGTGGACAACCGATCCAGAGCACCGCGAGCAGAACGACGAAGCTGACGCGGCCCGACTGCCACGGTTGGATCAGCCATGAGTAGTCCTCCCCAAAATCAGCGTCACTGCTGTATGGAGTTCGTCCACTGCGCTCCGCGGAAGTCAGACAATCTGCTGCCCGGGGAGGGGCGCGAGCGCGCGGAGATCGGTGCGCGGCTTCGGGGAAGTCGAGGTGGACGCGGACGGAAGCTGGTCGCGTGTCACGAGCCAAGGCCATGTGTCACTCCGAAGGCCGCCGAGATCGCAACATGCGAACGCATCCGCCGCGCGAAGAAGCCCTCGTCAAGCCCCCAGGTAACGTCTTGATCCGAATGGCTAATTCTCAACGCCGCGCCTGCCTGGACGGCGGAGGCGCGAGAACTTCAATCAGGGCGTCATCCGCGCCGGGGCACGTGTTGACCACGGCAGCCGCCTGATGCAGGATGGCCGGGGCCGGGAAGCCGATCGCCACTGCCGACGGACCTTCGGCGATCCCATTGCCCACGCAGCCAACCGGGAGATCCGCATCCGCACGACGCTTGGTGGATACGCCCTGCGCCTCACGCGCGATGACCTGCCGGCGGGCGCGACACCGCGCACGCTTCCCGCGCTCAATCGGGTCCTGTACGTGCTGGCGGGCGACCTGACCGTCGCGACGGGCGGGAAGGAGGCGCGGCTCGCGGAGCACAGCGCCTCGTTCGCCGGAGGCGCCATCACGCCCGCCGTCGGCCCGCGCGGCGCCACCGTGCTCCGGTACGAGCTGGTGCGCGAGGGCGCGGCGCCCGACGCCGCCGGCACGCTCCTGCTCGAGCACCCGATCGAGCTCGCCGCGGAGAGCGCCGTATCTGATGCGCTGCGATCGCGTCGACTTCGACTCCGGGCGGCGTGGCGCTGCCGCACCGCCACAAGGGCGGCGGCATTCGCTGCCTGATCGCGGGCTCGATGGAGCTGCGCATCGAGGGGCATCCGACGCGGACGATCGAGAACGGGCAGGCCTGGTTCGAGAGCGGCCGCGAGCCCGTCTACGCGGCGGGCGCGCCGCGATGCGCCGACGAGCTTCATCCGCGTGTCCATCCTGCCCCGCGCCATCCGCGGGCAGAGCTCGATCATGTACGTCGATCCCGAGGACGCCAAGCGCGGGCGCCCGCGCCAGTACACCGTGTTCGTGGACGAGCCCGATCGACCTGGCGTAGACCGGCCGTCGCTCCGCTCGACGGTCGAGCGCGCGGCGGGTGAATAACTCTCCCGCGTGAGCCGCCGAACATACGCATGAGGCAGGACCGCAATCCCCAGTCGCGGCATCGATGCCGTTCCGACGGTCTCCCCGCGCGCCCCCGGCCGTCCGGGCTGTCCTGTTCCAACCACGATCGTGCATCGGTTCGTCGTCGCGCGAACATCCGCGCGCGATGAAGGAGGGCATGCCATGTTCCGCATCTGCGCATTGACAGTCGCGAGCTTCACGGTCGTGGCACTGGGCGGCCGGTGTCGCGAGTCCCGCCTCGATGAAGTCCAACTCGACGGGCACCATCGGGGAGACTGGGACATCGACACCGAGCAGTTGAGCACCGAGCGGCAGGATCGCGGCTCGCTCGACAGCCAGTTCTTCCACGTCGACTGGGCAGCCAGAGCCGACGGGGCGGGCCAGTCGGAGATCACGGGCCGCGTCCATGACGACTACGGACAGCCGGCGACCAATATCGAGCTGCGCATCGCCATGGTGGACGCGACGGGCCACGAGGTCCAGAGCGTGATCAGGCCGGTGCGAGGCCTGGTCCCGGCCATGGGCGACGCCTACTTCGACGTTCACGTCCCGGCCAGCCCCGCGTACCGGATCAGCGTGGCGTCCTTCGACTTCGTGGAGTTTGCGACAGGGCAGTAGCGGGTCGCCGGGGAGGCCGCAGGGCGCGCTGGCCCTCGGCCTTCCCGGTCCCTCCCCTGACCGTTACCCAGCCGGCGGCGCAGACTCGTCTCGGGCATCGAGACTTCCTGGGAGGGCTTCGCCATGAAACGACCACGATCGGCAACCTTAGTTCCGAGCGCGGTTCTCGGCGATGCGCTGGGTATCGCATGAGCCCCTCGTCTCAGACGACTGATCTCGCCTACGCTGATCGCTGGCGCGCCTGCTGGCCGTCGGGGCTCGGCGCCGCCCGGGCGGACTCGACCGGGCCCGTGCCCGCCGCACCGTCGCGCCCGCAGGCCACGCCCTCCGCCGAGGAGGAGTACAACCGCGGCCTGCGCCTGCGCGCGACCAAGGAGTGGGCCCAGGCGGCGAGCGCGTTCCGGCGCGCCACGGAGCTTCGCCAGAGCTTCCCGAGGCGTGGAACGAGCTCGGCTACGCCCTGCGCCACGTGGGCCGGTACCCCGACTCGGTCGCCGCCTATGAGCAGGCGCTGCGTCTCCGGCCGGCCTTTCCCGAGGCCCTCGAGTACCTGGGCGAGGCCTACGTGATGATGGGCCGGCCCGACGACGCGCGCCGCGTCCTCGACCGCCTCAAGCCGCTCGATGCCGCGCGCGCCAAGGAGCTGGCCGAGGTCATCGACAAGGGACGGTGACGGGCCTATCCGGATGCGCTGAGCACGTATTGCCTATTTTGAGCTAAATGAGCTACAATGAGACCAGCTCGACAGGAGGGGCACCCGTGAAGGCGTCGACGATCTCCAGGGGACAATGCCAGTGATCGCGTTCCGCAACCGCCGAGGTGAGACCGTCGACACTCTCCTCCGTCACCGCGACCGACGCGAAGAAGGAATTCGCCCGGATGCTCGAGATGGTCATCCAGGGGGCGTGGTGGTCATCACCAAGCACGATGCGCCCAAGGCCGTCCTGCTCTCCGTCGACGAGTTCAATGCGCTCGCGCACGCGCCTTCGCTGAAGCTCGACGCGCTGAGCGGCCAGTTCGACGCGCTGCTCGCCCGGATGCAGACGCCGAAGGCGCGGGCCGGGATGAAGGCCGCGTTCGCGGCATCGCCGAAGCAGCTCGGACGGGCTGCGGTGGCGGCCGCCCGCAGGCGTGGCTGATCGCCCCCACGTCCCCTGCATCTACGTGCTTGCCGGGACCAACGGCGCGGGCAAGAGCAGCATCGCGGGGGCGATGTTCCGGCAAGCGGGCGCGGAATACTTCAATCCGGACGAAGCCGCTCGGCTGATCCAGTCGGCCAGTCCGGGCACGAGCCAGGAGGACGCGAACGCGGCGGCCTGGCAGCAGGGCAAGCGCCTCCTGGAGCGGGCGATCGCCGAGCGATGCGATTTCGCCTTCGAGACGACCCTCGGCGGCAAGACGATCACCGGGCTGCTCGAGCAGGCCCTGTCATCGGGCATCGAGGTGCGCGTCTGGTACGTCGGCCTCGACACGCCCGAGCTGCACATCGCGCGCGTGCGCGCCAGGGTCGCCCGCGGCGGACACGATATTCCCGAGGCGCGGGTGCGTGACCGCTTCGACACGAGCCGGCTGAACCTGATTCCGCCTGCTTCCGCGGCTGACCGAGCTCGTCGTGTACGACAATAGCGCGGAGGCCGATCCCGGAGCGGCGCCGCGCCGGAGCCACTGCTCGTCCTGCGCTGGGCGCGCGGCAAGATCACCGAGTCGTGCGCGCTGCCCCTCACGCCGGGCTGGGCCAAGCCGATCCTGGCGGCGGCCATGGCCTTCGGTTTGACACCGGTCCCGGATGATCCCTACACTACCGGCGCCTGGCCGCGATGGGCGCCCAGGCCGAGCGTGACCGCCACCAACCCGGGAGGACGTATGCACTACGAGCGCATCTCCGCCGATTGCCACCTGGACCTTTGCTGGCTTCCCCCGACCTCTTCACGAGCCGCGCGACCCCCGCGCTGCGCGACCGCATGCCCTATGTCACCGAGGGCCCCAAGGGCCCCATGTGGGTCACGAAGAAGGGCGGGCAATTCGGCCTCGCCAACGGCATGGGCTCGGCCGGCCGCGAGTACGTGCCCGGGCAGATCCATCGCTCGGACCGCATGGCCTCGACCGGGCCTCTACGAGGACGGCAAGCGCGGGATCCGGCGGCTGAGCGATCCCGAGCTCCGCCTGAAGGACCAGGACCGCGACGGCGTGCAGGCCGAGGTGCTCTACGGCATCCTCGGCTCGAGCACGCGCATGGCCGACCCCGAGGCCGCCGTCGAGGTGATCCGCGTCTACAACGACTTCCTCGCCGAGTTCTGCGACACGCATCCCGAGCGCTTCGCCGGGCCTCGCCTGCATCCCGAGCGCGCCCATCGAGGCGGCCGATGTCCGAGGTGAAGCGCGTCGTCAAGCGCGGCGGCGTCCGCGGCCTCGACGTCGCCAACACGCTCGACATGCCGCCGCTCTACGATCCGTACTGGAATCCCCTGTGGGACGTGATCGACGACTCGGGGATGCCGCTGCACTTTCACACCGTCGGCGGCCGCATGCCCGACGGCATCCGCAAGACGCTCTGGGGCAGCGCGTGGGGCGAGAAGGTCGACGCGCCGATGGACTTTCGCGTGGCCGCGCCGGGTTCGCCGTGCACATCAGCGGCTTCCAGATCTACATGTCCACCATCCTGATGTCGATGATCTACGGCGGCGTGCCTCGAGCGCCACCCGCGCATGCGCATGAGTCATCGGCGAGGGCGGCATCGGCTGGATCCCCTACATCCTCGACCACATGGACCTCGAGTGGGAGGACCAGTTCGGCGACCTGGGGCCTCAGCATGAAGCCGAGCGACTACTGGCGGCGGCAGTGCATGCCACGTACCAGTCCGATCCGCATCGGCATCAAGATGCATCGACGAGCTGGGCGAGGACAACGTGATGTGGGGCTCTGACTTCCCGCATCCCGACGGCGTCTGGCCGGACTCGACCGAGGTGCTCGCCAAGGAGCTCGGTCACCTGCCCGCGAGCGTGCGGCACAAGATCGTCTGCGGCAACGCCGGCCGGTCTACGGCCTCATCCCAGCAGGACGCTGATAAAGGCCCATCTGCTTCGTTGCGCTGGCCGCCGCTCAACGTACAGAGTACGCCCGCGTGCGACCTCGGGCGCCGCCTCGCATCTGGACCTTCGCGCCTGGCGTGTTCAGCATCTTTAGGCGGCCACGATTCCGCCGCCGCTCCGGTGATGCCGGAGCCGGCGGCGACCAACCTCCATCGTTTTCGTCTCTGACCAGGGAGCGGCCATGAGCGAGCGTCACGTCGACATCGGATATCGCGATCATCGGGGGTGGCGGCGCCGGGATCGCGGCGGCACTGGAGGCCAAGGCGGCGGGCGCCCGGGCGGTCCTGCTGGAGCAGGACGATGCGCTCGGCGGCACCGCGGCGACCTCCGGCGGGGATGCTTCCTCGTCGGCACGCCGCTGCAGGAGTCGCTGGGCATCGTCGACACGCCGGACCAGGCGTTTTGCGGACTGGGTGGCGTGGGGCCGGGGCGCGGTCGATGAAGTGTGGGCGCGCTACTACATCGAGCACACCCTGCACGACCTCTACCACTGGGCCGAGAAGCACGGCGCCAAGTGGATGGACCTGAAGTTCCAGGAAGGCAACCGTGTCCATCGCTGGCATCGCCCGGACGGCAACGGCTTCGGCCTCATGCAGGCGCTGGTCAGCTCGATGACGGCGCACGCCGCGGCGGAGGTCTTCACCGGCACCCGAGCGGACGGGCTCTTGACCGACCGGGGACGCGTCTGCGGGGTCCGCGCCATCGACACCAGGAGCGGCGCAGTCACCGAGATCCGAAGCAAGACCGTCGTGGTCGTGACCGGCGGCTTCAACTCCAATCTCGAGATGGTGCTGGAGGCGAAGCCCGAGCTGAGAGGGTGCCGGATCATGGAGGGCTCGGGACGAGGCGCCAACGGATCCGGCCACAAGCTCATCGCCGAGCTTCGGCGGCTACCTCACCCACATGGACGAGATCTGGTTCTACGTGTACGCGACGCCCGACTACCTCGACCCCACGGGCCGGCGCGGCCTCGTCTTTCGCGGCACGCCCGGCTATATCTGGGTCAACCAGCAGGGACGGCGCTTTCACGACGAGTCGCGGACGGGCGGCGCATCGGCCTCGCCCGCGCTCATGCGCCAGGATCCCGCCCACGCCTGGGCCATCCTCGATACGCCCATGACGGCGGCGATGGGCGTCGCCGATCCGTACTACCAGGAGGGCGGCCGGATCGGCGCGACAAGGTGCAGGAGCTGCTCGACCATTCCCCTACATCAAGAAGGCGAACGCGCTCGATGCGCTGGCGCGCGCGATCGACGTCGACGTGCCGACCTTCCTCGGTGAGGTGACCCGCTGCAACGAGGCGTTCGACGCGGGGCTCGAGCGGGACCCGTCGCTCGGCAAGTCGCTCGCGGAGTCAAGCGATTCGACACGCCGCCGTACTACGCGATCCAGCTCTTTCCCCTCGCCCGCAAGAACTTCGGCGGCGTCAAGACGGACCTGCGCTGTCGCGTGCTGAACCGGTTCTTCGAGCGCATCCCCGGCCTGTACGCGGCCGGCGAGGTGGCGGGCATGGCGGGGACACATCAACGGCAAGGCGGGGCTCGAGGGGACGATGCTGGGCCCCGCCATCTTCAGCGGCCGCGTCGCCGGCGGCATGGGCGGCGCACGAGGCCGGCCTTTGGCCCAGGCTTCACGGGCCGCGCGAACGCGCCCCGGCAGGATGCTGAAAAAGGCCCATCTGCGGAGGTAGCGTGCGCCGCTCGCGGCCGGCGCGCTCAACGTACACGAGAGTACGCCTCGCCGCAGCCGTCGGGCGCCGCCTCGCATCTGGACTGACGGAGCCGCCTGCACGTCGGTGCGCTGCGTCGGACCGCGTCCGAGCCTGCCCGGCCGCCGCGTCTCCAGCTCAGCTGGATCGCGACCATCGGGGCGTGGTCCGTTCGCGAATAACGCGGCCTGTGTGGCATACTGCTCGCCATGCCACCGACCAGACGGCCTCTGCGCGTGCTTCACACGGCCGACGTGCATCTCGGCAGCGACGGGTACGGCAATGCCGAGCAGCGGGCGGCGCATGACGAGCGCGACCGGCACGCGTTCCGGCGCATCGTCGATCGGGTCCTGGCGGATCGCGTCGACCTCTTCCTGATCGCCGGCGACCTCTTCGATCACAATCGCGTGCCCGACGAGACGGTGGCGTTCGTGCAGGCCGAGCTCGGCCGGTCCGCCAGCCCGTCGTCATCTTGCCCGGGAACCATGACTCGTTCTACACCAATGCCATCCACGACCGTGCACGACCTCTCGGCCGGCGCGAGCCACGTCCACGTGATCCGCCGGCTGGACGGCGAGCGCATCGACTTTCCGGAGCTCGACCTCGTCGTCTGGGGCCGAGCGATGGAGGAGCACGAGCCCGCGTTCAGCCCGCTGGCCCATATCCCAGGCCGTGACGATCGCCGCTGGTGCCTGGCGATGGCGCACGGCTTCTTCTACGAGGATCGGCAGCGGCCGGAGCGGTCGTCGCCCATCTTCGCCGACGAGATCCGCGACACGGGCTGGGACTTACATCGCCCTCGGGCACCAGCACGTGCAGACCGGACGTGAGCCAGGGGCGCGTGACCGCCTACTACGCGGGGCGCTCCGGCAGGCGAGGGCAGCACGCGCCCCGACCGCTCGGTGCTGCCACGTCGAATTGTCGGAGGAGCACGAGTCCGCGTCACGCCCCGGTCGATCTACTAGCGCCGCGAGGATTAAGCCATGAACGACGCCCTGACCGGACAGACCGTCGGAGCTGCTCCAGCAATTGATCCGCAACCGGTGCGTGAACGACGGCACCGTCGAGTCCGGCCAGGAGGTGCGCACGACCGACGTGCTGCGCACGTACCTCGAGGGCAGCGGCCTCGACGTCGAGGTGCTACGAGCCCGACGGCGCGCCGGGCCGCACCAGCCTCGTCGCCGCGCATCGAGGGCACCGACCCCACCGCGCCCACCCTGTGCCTCATGGGCCACACCGACGTCGTGCCGGTGAACCCCGAAGACCTGGACGCGCGATCCCTTCGGCGGCGAGCTCGTGAACGGCGAGGTGTGGGGGCGCGGCGCGATCGACATGCTGAACCTCACCGCGTCGCAGGCCGTCGCGCTCAAGGCGCTGGCCCGGCGGGGGTGGCGGCCCACGGGGCACGCTGGTGTACCTGGCCTGCGCGGACGAGGAGGCGGGCGGCACGCTCGGCGCCGGTCACGTGTGCGATCGGCACTGGGACTCGCTCGGCGCCGACTATCTGCTGACGGAGAACGGCGGCACGGTCAGCCGCGGCGGGCACTGGGACGAGCTGAACGTCACCGTGCACGTCGGCGAGAAGGGCGTGGCCTGGCGCCGGCTGCGCGTCCGCAGGCACGCCCGGACACGGCTCGATGCCGTACGCCGCGAACAATGCGCTGGTCAAGGCCGCGCAGGTGGTGGATCGCCTGGCCGACTACCGGCCGTCGCCGTACGTCGACGAGCTGTGGAGCGGCTTCGTCGACTCGCTCGACCTCGACCCGGCGCTCAAGGCCGCGCTGGTCGATCCCATCGCGCGTCGACGAGTCCATCGCCAGGCTCGCCCCGGGCATGGCCAAGTACGCGTGGTCGGCCACCCACACCACGTTTTCACCGAACGTGTGCCACGGCGGCGTGAAGACCAACGTGATTCCCGACGTCGTCGACGTCGAGGTGGACATCCGCACCATCCCCGGCGACAACGAGGACGAGGTGCGCCGCCATATCGACAAGGCCCTGGGCGACCTGTCGGAAGAGGTCGAGGTCGACAAGCTCTTCTCAAGCCGGCGTCGACGTCGCCCGACCGGCACCCCGCTCTGGGACGTCCTGGGCCGGGTCGTGGACGCGCACTACCCGGGCGCGCAGCCTCCTGCCCCGCATGATCGTCGGGCTTCACCGACGCGCCCTACTTCCGCGAGCGCGGCGCGGTCGCCTACGGCTTCGGCCTCTTCTCGCGGGCGCTGACGGCCGAGGCCATGGCCGGGCGCTTCCACGGCAACGACGAGCGCGTCGACGTCGACTCGCTCGCCCTCACCACCCAGGCCTGGCTCGAGGTGTGCGAGCAGTTCCTGGGGTGAGCGAGCCGCGCGATCACGCCTCCGCGAGCAATCGTTCCACGCGGGTCAGCAGCGGGCTCGCCAGCAGGCGCAGGCCTGGTGGGCCGGCAGGTCCACCCACACCGGAAACTCCCGGCCGGTGATCTTGCGGACTTTGGTGACGCCGCCCAGGGGACATCATGGCGTCCCACGAGTCCGTGAGATGCGGGTGGGCCAGCAGCAGCAGTCCTCGCCCGAGATAATCATCGGCCCAGGCCCGGCCGCGGCGATGCCTGCGCTCCCCAGCGCTCCGGCCCACTCGCCGAGAGCGATCGAACCGACGGACCGGCCCTGTCTGCCATGGCCAAGGCCGGAACCAAGCCTGGGCCCGTCTCCTGCAGGGCCGACAGCCAGTGCAGCCTGGCGTGAGCGGCGAAGCGGCGGTACGCGTCGCCCGTGCCCGCCGGCGCGTCGCCGTGCTCCTTGAGGAGGATCGACGGTAGAGGCGCATCCGGGCAGGCTATAGGCACGGATCAGCGACGGCGGCGGGGGCAGCCGAAGGGGCCACTGATCCAGGAAGGCCGTCGCGCCTGCGCCCTCTGAGCACGGCGTCCGGGACGGCGAGCAGGCAATGAGCAGTGCGCGGGCTGGTGACGGTCGCCAGTGAACACCTGCCCGGCTGGCCAGTTTCGGCCCTCTCCGTGGTCGGCGATCCCGATCTCCGGGCATGGCACCGCCGCCACCGGAGACGTTCTCCGTGCTCGAGACCATGGGGCGATGCTCCTTGCCGTGGCAACAGCACTTCCGGTCGTGGCCATTGCGTCGTCGCGGGGATACCGATAACATGCGGAAACGCAAATCTCCAAGGAGGACTCCCATGGCCGAAGGTAAAGTCCACGTCGAGATCGTCTACTGCGTCGTCTGAGGTTACGTCCCCGTGAGCAATACGTAACTGAACGAAGTACAA
>ERZ1370068.11081-contig-9726_pt1 | contig 70265 bp, 86 predicted proteins | sample MGYA00561227_ERZ1370068 | MGnify/ENA primary metagenome ERZ1370068 (study PRJEB38410, sample SAMEA6850437) | metagenome | study: Metagenomic assessment of the ecological functions of the soil: analysis of the soil microbiota associated with the...
GCGGGCTCGACGCCCGTAGGGGGTTCGGGCATAGTTCGCGCTCGATGACTCGTAGGCGGAGAGGACGCCGTCCCGGTGAGCCGCGCGAAGGGAACGACCAAGGTCAGCCGCGCGTCGGTCCCGACGGATCGCCCCGACGGCCGCGGGCCCGGCTACACGCCGCCACCCTCGCCCCTGACACGCTGGCAAAACCACGGGAACACGCACCGCGGCGCGCCCGCCGCGTGGGACACCGCGCCCACGCTGGTCGCCCGAGGGCGGCGGCGGTACGCGCACCGACCAGCGTGGCCGTCCTCCCGAAAACCGAGCACGCGGCGGTCGTCCCGAGCCGCAACGCAAGGTCGAGCGTGCGAGCGCACCGCGTCCACAAACGTCCACGACGACGAGCGCGATCGACGCCTTCGATCTCTTCCTGCGCCTACCACCTCGGCATCACGCCGGACGGCGGCTATCGCATCCAGAACATCCACGAGGTGGCGCGGCGCTTCGGGACCAACGCGGGCGAGCTCCGCCAGACGCTCGCCGACCTCGGCATGGCGGCCGACGACATCGTCCACAGCGGCTTCGATCTTCCGGGCGCGCAGGTCGACATCATGGTCGCCCCCGAAGGCATCAGCCGGCGCGAGCTGGCGCGGCCGCTCTACGACGAGTTCCGGAGCACTCCCAAGCAGGCCCGCGATTGGGCGCGCGAGATGGAAGACGCGCAGCGCCAGATCGAGAAGACGATCGGGCGCGACGGCCGCTGGTCGCCGGCGCCGCGCGATGCCGGCGGCAAGCAATCATGAACCCGATCCACGATCCGTTCAGCGTCGCGGGCAAGTCGGTGATCGTGACCGGAGGCGGCACCGGCATCGGCGCCGCGATCGCGCGCGTCTTCAGCGAGCGCGGCGCCAAGGTGCTGATCGCGAGCCGGAACGGCGAGCACTTGGGGCCGGTCGCGAAAGCGCTCCGCGACGACGGCGGCACCGTCGAGAGCATCACCTGCGACGTCCGGGACGCCGATCAGATCGAGACCATGTTCGATCGCGCCGAGTCGGCGTTCGGCGGCGTCGACGTGATGATCAACAACCACGGCGCGAGCTTCTACGCGCGCGCCGAGGAGCTGAGTCCGAACGGCTTCGCCACGCATCGTCGCCATCAACCTCAACGGCACGTTCCTCTGCGCGCGCGGCGCCGCGCGGCGCTGGATCGAGCGCAAGCAGGGCGGACGCATCATCAACATGTCGTCCGAGGCCGGCATCTACGGCGCGCCCGGCATGTGCGCACTACGCGGCCGCCAAGGCCGGCGTGCAGAACCTGACCCGCACGCTCGCGATGGAGTGGGCACCGCACGGCATCCTGGTGAACTGCATCGCCCCGGGCCCGATCGACACGCCCGAGGCCGCAGACGCGCAGCTGGGGACGCCCGAGATGAAGAAACAGGTCGAGGCGTCGACGGCCCTGAACCGGCTCGGCAAGCGTCGAGGAGATCGCCTGGCCGTGCGTCTTCCTGGCGTCGGAGGCGGCGGGCTTCGTGACCGGTCAGACCTTCTCGGTCGACGGCGGCCTGACGTCGAGCCTCACGATTCCGTGAGCGGCGTTTAGCGTCCCGTTCCGGAAATCGCGCACAAGGCTGCGAGGGATTTCAGCCCCGTCGAGGCGCGACGACGACCAAATAGTCAGGACTATTTCGAGGAGGAGCAACGCGGGCAGGGGTGAAAAGACCCGCAGAATTGTGTGGCGAATTTCCGAACGGGACACTAGCGTAGGCGCGGTGACGCAGCGGGCTCGCGTCGCGCCTGGCGCTGCGCGGCGCCGCGCGAGCGCCGGCGCGATGCCCTTCCACACGCAATAGCGCTCGAGCCCGTCGCGCCCGAGATCGAAGGCGACCGCCATCACCAGGGCGTCGTCGATCATGCCGATCCGCGGCAGGAAGTCGGGCACGAAGTCGAGCTGGTCGGCGAGGTACGTGACCCCGGCGGCGAGCAGGCTGATCGAATAGTACGGGATCTGCGGACAGCGGCCGGCGGCGTGGTCCTTGAGGCAGAGGAGCGCGAGCTCGAGCTCGCCGCGGAGCACGCCGGCCCGGTGGCCCGGAGAGCTTGGTCGCCCGCTCGCGGATCGTCGACTCCGCCACGAGCAGATCGCCGACGTCGGCGGGGGCGAGCTTGTTGGCGAGCTCGACGACCGCGTCTCACCACCTCGGCGCGCGTCAGCAGCGCCGGCGGCGCGTCCCGCCTTGCCTTTGCCGTGTCGCTCGGGCGCTGCGCGTCGGCGCGCCACACGCGTGCCGTTCCGCGACGGCTTCACCTTTCTTGATCGCTCGACCCATGCCGCGCATAGCGCTCGAGCGGTAGGCGTTCAATGACCCGTGGACGGAATCACCGCTGCAGGCAGTAGACGGCGAGGGTCTGGGCGCACACGCCGGTTCGTGGCGAGGTTCCACCACGTCGGATCGACGAAGCGTATCGCGCGCCGATGTGGGCACCCGGCGACGCCGTCGACGTCCAGTCGCTGCACGTCGACGTGAGCGTGCCGACGGCGGACGGTCGAGGCGCGCCGGTGAACGACGAGGTCCCCGGTCGACGGGACATAGCTGCCGTCGGCGCGCTGCCAGATGCCGCTGTCGAGCGCGCTCCCGGCCGCGATCGTCGTCCCGGTCGCGATGGGGATGCCGTCTGGACGGACATACAGCGGCGCCAGGGTCACGCGCGAAGCGGCGCTCGCCGTCGTAGGTCGCGAGTAAGGCCTTGTACGTACCCGGCAGGCTCGCCGCTCGTCGCGTTGCTCGCGCAGAGCGTGTCGGCGCCGGCGATGCCTGACGGTCGCACCCGGCAGGAACGCCTTGGTGCTCACGAATGCGATCTTTCCACTCGTCGGCGGCGGAACGAGGTTCGCGCCGGTGTGGTCGATCTGGAAGCAGTAGAGCCGCCGGACCGTGCCGTGCGACGATGTGACGTTTGAGCGCGCCGTCCACGTCACCGGACCTCATCCGCGACCTCGCCGCGCCCGCGGATGCCGGAGGTCGGCGTGTCCAATCGCCGCACGGTGCAGCCCGCTGCGACCGTCCGTCGCCTGAGCGGTGCCGGTGAGGACCGTCAGCGAGCTCGGCCGATCCGAGATCGCTGCCGCCGTGACGTCGGCCCCGTTCTCGTCGATGCGGAGCGGGTTGAAGATCTTGTTGGCGAGGATGTCGGCGACCGTGTTGGCGAACGGCTTCGCCGTCGACGCGACGAAGCCCTGTGCGCTCCCGAGACGGGTCGGCGCGTTCACGGTCGACGTCGAGAGCCACGCGACGTAGGTGCCCGGCGAGGCTCAGCGGCGTCGGCGCGCGCCGCACAGATCGCGTCGCCGCCGGCGAAGCCCGCCGAGGTCACCGCTCTGCAGTCGTCGACGTCACGAACGCGATTGCAGCTCCGGCGTGACCAGTCGTGACGTCGGCGTCAGCCGAGCACGGTCGGAGTCGGCGTCGACGCGCGGTCGCCGTCGGCGTGAGCGTCGGGCTCACGGTGATGGTCGCGCGTCCGCAGTCGGACCCGACGGCGTGCTGGTGCGCGTCGGCGTCGGCGTCGGCGTCTTGGTTTGATCGGCGTCGCGCGTGCGCGTCGGGGTCGCGACTCGTCCGGGCCGGGCGTCGGGGTCGGGCACGTCGTGAGCCGCGACCGACCGAGGCCGAGCATCTCGCTCGCCGCGGCGCCGCGAGCGCAGCAGGTCGCCGACCCGACACTGCATACGACGCGCGGAGACGGTCGCTGGTAGTCGTCGAGCGACCCGAGCACGACGACGCCGTACGGCCGGCAATCGGTCGCGAGCGCGTCGATGTTGGCAGCGAGCGCCGTGCGGGCGTCGCGAACGAGATGACCTCCTCGGCGCACCGCTTGTCGATCGCGAGCTCGAGCTTGAGCGCCTGGGCGTCGAGGCTTCGCAGAACTGCTTGTCGCAGCGTCGCCTGCGCCCTTCGGCAGGCAGCTGCCGGGTCGTCGGGCTTCAGCTGCACGCAGGCGAAGATCGCGTCGACGCACTTCTTGAGCGCCTTGTAGCTGTTGTTGATGAAGTCCGTCGGCGCGGCAGCCGCTGACGTTCTTCTCGTGCAGTTCACGACGGCCTTCGCCTGGTCGGGATCGACGAGCTGGGCGAACGCACACCGGGCTCGCGCACGGCGATCCCAAGGAGCAAGATGGCGAGCGACGCACTGCGAATCTGAGGCCGGTGTACGGACAGGCGGGCGTGACAGGTTCCTCGTGTTCGCGCCGACCCTAAGCGGCGTGTCAGATCTGTGGGTCAAGTCGATTTCTCGCGGGGTGACGGCTGCTGCTGGGTCGCGCAGTGGAAGGCGCCGAGGCCCCACTACGGTCGCGGCTGTCGATCCCGACGATCCGCCGCGTCGGGAAGCAGCGCGCGCAGCACCGCGAGGGCGCGCGCGTCGTTCGGATCGGCGAAGTCGGCACCAGCACGACGGCGTTCGCCAATATAGAAGTTGGCATAGCTCGCCGGCGAGGCGCTGGCCCTCGCGCTCGACTGGCCGCGGCATCGGCAGCTCGAGGATCGTGAACGGCTCGCCGTCCTGGATCGCGCGCGGCGCGCAGGCGCGTCGAGGTTCTCCTGCGAGGCCGATGATTCCGTCGGCGGGATCGTCTCGATCGCGGTCACGATCGTATCGGGCGCGACGAAGCGCGTGATGTCGTCGACGTGGCCGTCCGGTGTCGTCGCCCGCGATGCCGTCGCCGAGCCAGATCGACGTGGCGGACGCCGAGGAAGCTCCGCGAGGTGGCGCTCGATCGCGGCCCGATTCGAGGGTGGGGGTTGTGGTTGGGATTGAGAAGACACGACTGGTCGCGAGGAGCGCGCCCCGCCCGTTCACGTCGAGCGAGCCGCCTTCCATGACGATGCCGGGACGAAACGCGCGGAGGCCGAGGAGCGCTCCGACTCGGCCGGGACCGCGCCGTCGCGATCGCATAGGGCGGATACTCTGGCCGCCCCAGGCGTTGTGGTCCCCAGTCCACGACCGCCACCTCGCCCGCCGGGACGTCACGAAGATCGGCCCGTGGATCCCCGGCACCAGGGCTGCTCGCCGGTCGTCGGATGCGATGCAGGTGACGCCGTTCGCGCCGACCGTCGCCGAGGCTGCGCGACCAGCGCCGCTAGGGCGCGCCGCGTCTGCCGCGTCGAGCACGTTCACGTGCACGTCCCCGGCCGACGAGCTCCCTGGATCATGTGGCGGTGGAGCACAGAAGCGCTTCGGCACGGGCTCGCAGCGTCCTGGGGAGCCGATGCCCTCGCGTGGGCGGTGAGCCACGTGCCGGCGTGCGGCCTCCACCGGCCGGCATGCGAAAGCCGGAGCGCGGCGCCGGGTCGGCGCTCACGCCCGCGCGCGATCGGACGGGCGCGCGCGGTGGCCATGACGCGATCGCGTGCGTCACCAACGTCAGATCCTCGATCTCGGACTGCGCGATCGAGCATGCGGCTGCCTGAACGGGTCGCCGTGATGCTTCGGTGGTGGTGCGGGCGGCCCGTTCCGCGTGTGCCAGCGTGATGGGTAGCTTCTGAACCCAAAGCTGGCTTCGACCCCGGCATCGATGCTTTCCGGATAGCGCGTAGGCGACCGAGCGCGGCCTTTCATGCCGGCTTCCCATGGCGGTGGCCGCGCTCACGGAACACCACACGCTCCGCCACCCGCGATCGCGTCGGTGGGCACTCTCGCCGAGGCGACGATGATCATCGGCCCGCCACTCACAGGAACACGCGCATCGTGAGAGCAACTTCAACGCGTCGTCGCCGAAGGCGCAAAAGCCGCAAAGCGCCGCGGGTAGCTGGAGCGTCGATATCTGGCGCATGCGGATCGCGCTCCTCCCATCCGCCCGGCCGGCGCTTCGCGTCTCGCCACGCATGGGAACGAGTTTCGCGCGCGGGGTTCCAGCCTTGGCGATGATGATTTCCTCGCCTGCCGCGGCGCGCTCGACCAGGCCCCGAGAGCGCCAGGTCTCTGGCGCCGTACAGGTCGTGGTAGACCCTCTTGACACTCCGCAGTGTTGGTCAGCCTCGACCAACGGTGAGCCGGTCGCGCCGAGAGCCAACGTGGACGCGGAGCGCTTCCACGTCGATGCGAGGTGCGCGCGGGAGGAACGCGACTGGCGCGGCCAGGCGTCGGCGGCGGCGTCCGGACGGTAGGCATCCGGGCGGGTGTCGTTGAAGAAGGCGTGCCCGGCGCCGGGTCAGCTCGTCGACGCTGAACGCCCCGCTGCCAGTGGCGATGGCCTCGCAGCTTTCGACATCCGCGGCTGGGATCAGGCGTCCTCGGCGCCGAAGAGGCCAAGGTAGGACATGCGAGTCGCGGTGCGCCGAGCGACTCACGCGGGCTCCCGCTCGTCGTGCTCGGCGTAGCGCAGCATGCCGTACCACGACGACGCAGGCGGCGAGACCGGCGACGCTGCACGGCCGCCATGCAGCGCGTACTGGCCGCCCATGCAGTAGCCGGTGATGCCGATGCGGTCGGCTCGGACCGCCGGATCGCGCGACGCCAGGTAGCTGCACCGCCGCGCCGAGATCGCCGAGCACGCGCGGATCGGGCAGCTCGCGGATCCACGCGAAGACCGCCGCCATGTCGGGCAGGTCGGCGCCCCTTCGCGGCTGTAGAGGTCGATCGGCGAGCGTCGAAGAATCCCTTCGCGCGGCGAAGCGCCGCGCGATGTCGCGATAGTGCTCGGCGAGGCCGCGCACGTCCGGGATCACGACGAGGCCCGGCAGCGCCCGAGCCGTGCTCGGCCACGCCCCGTACCCGCAGCAACGGAACCCGTCGCGCGTGAACGTCAGTCGCGGCTTGGGCCAACGTCGCCATCGTCAGTCGGCGTAGCGCCGCGTGAGGTCCCGTACGCGTCGATGCGGCGGTCGCGCAGGAACGGCCAGTGCGTGCGGGCGGTCTCGATCGCGCCGAGGTCGCACTGCGACGACCAGGATCTCCTCGTCGGTCGGTGCTCGCGCGCAGCGACGACGCCGGCCGGATCGACGACGAAGCTCTGACCCCAGAACTCGATGCCGTCGCCGCCCCGGTGCGGCTCGTGACCGACGCGATTCGGCGACCGCGACGTAGACGCCGTTGGCGATCGCGTGCGCTGCGCTGGATCGTCTGCCACGCCGGCGTGCTGCGCCTCGCCGTGCTCGCGCCTTCTCCGCTGGATGCCAGCCGATCGCGGTCGGGTAGAAGAGCACCTCCGCGCCGGCGAGCGCGGTGAGGTCGCGCCGCCTCGGGATACCACTGGTCCCAGCAGATCAGCGTGCCCGATCGCGCCGACCTCGACGTCGAAGGCGCTGGAAGCCGAGGTCGCCGGGCGTGAAGTAGAACTTCTCGTAGAAGAGCGGGTCGTCGGGGATGTGCATCTTGCGGTACATGCCCGGCGGCTGCGCCGTCGGCGTCGAGCACCACGCGCGGTGTTGTGGTAGACGCCGGCGGCGCGCCGCTCGAAGAGCGACGCCACGATCACGATGCCGGCTCGCGCGCGAGCTTGCCGAGCGCCGCCGGTCGGTCGGACCCGGGATCGGCTCGGCGAGCGCGAAGTTGCGCGTGATCCTCGGCCTGGCAGAAGTAGCGCGTGCCGGAAGAGCTCCGGCAGGCAGACGACCTCGGCGCCGCGCTGCGGCCGCCTCGCGCATCGTGCTTCGACGGCCGCCGTCAGATTGGCGGCGGATCGGGCCGCACAGCGCATCTGCACGAGCCCGACCTGCACCACCCGATCGGCTTTGCCGTTCTTGGGTGCCGTTCCTGGCGCTCGCCCCACGACGCTTCATCCGCCCGCGACTATTCCCGCCCCCGCCCCGCTTGCAACCGGTTGCGCAAAAGCCGCCGCAGCAGAACAACCACCGCCCACGTCGTCGTCTCTTCGCTCAGGCGGTGGTGGATGCTGTGGACGTCTTTCTCTCCCTCGCGGCGGTACGCCCGCGCGCATGGTGTGGGGACGACGTAAGGGGTCCGTCTCGGCCGGGAGCGAATCAGCGCCCCGCAACCGAGACAATATGGACCACTGAGCGGCAAGGCCGGAGGACCCGCCTCTTCGGGGATCGCTACGCGATCCCCACACCATGCGCGCGGTCACGTACCGCCATACGCGTCCTTGATTGTCCCCGACGCGCATGTGCAAGACCCTCCCATGCGAGTGCTCTTCGCGAGCGGGATCGACGGCTTCTGCCATCGCTACGGCCCGTTGCACTGGGCGGAGCAACTCGCCACCCAGGGCGTCGCGAGTATTGATCCGGGCGCACGGCGATCCGCGGCTCGCCGCCGACCTCGCGAGCCACGACGTGCTCGTGCTCTTTCGCGTCCCGGACGGCGGCTGGATCCGTCACCTGCAAGCTCCCGCGCCGCGACGCTCGCCCGTCCGACCATCTTCGCCGCTGGACGACCTGATCGTCGTCCCCGAGCTGACCGACGTCCCGCCGCTCCGCGGCCGGAGCGCCGACGAGCGCCGCCTCTGGCACGACGGCGTCGCACGCCATCGTCGGACGCTCGAGACCTGCGATGCGCTCGTCGCCACGACCGAGCCGATCGCCGCGGTCGGCCACGGGCTCGGCCTCCCGACGCACCTGCAACGCTGCGGGCTCCCGCAGGCCGAGCTCGACCTCTGGCGCCGCGGCCCGAAACGCGGCGACGTCGGCCCCGGCGCACCTCCGACTCGGCTACTTCCAGCGGCACCGCAACGCACGACGACGACTTCGCGAGCCTCGCCCCTGCCCTCGCCGCCGTGCTCGCCGGCCACGCCGCGGTGGAGCTCCTGCTGGTCGGTCCGGTGGCGCTTCCCGCCGATCTCACGCCGTTTGCGGCCCGCATCGTCCGCCGGCCGCTAGTCGTCTGGACCGAGCTCCCAACGCTGGGTCGCGTCATGCACCGCAAGCCCGTGCCGCTCGAGTGGCGCGATCCCTTCGTCGCCGCCAAGGGCGCGGTGAAATGGCTCGAGGCGGCGAGCGGTCGGCGTGCCCGTCGTCGCAAGCTCGACCGACGCGTTTCGCGATGCGATCCCGCGACGGCGTGACGGGCTGGCTCGCGCCCGACCTCCCGGCGTTCACGCAGGCGCTCGAGACCATCGTCGCGCATCCCGAGCGCGCCGCCCACGTCGGGGCGACGGCGCGGGCCGACGCCGAGCTACGCTTCGCGCCGGCGGCACAGGGACGGACTCCTCGCCGCGTTCCTCAGCACCGTCGTCGCGGGCCTTCCGCGCCCCGCGTCCCGCGAGCCAGGAGCGTCCGGCCCTCTCCGAACGCGAGCTCGTGGCCGCATATCCCGGTGAGGTCGCGCGGCGCGGCCCGCGAGCCCGCAGCCTCCCTGACCTGACGACGGCGCCGAGCGGGGACGCCACGCCGCCGCTCGGCGACGATCGTCTCCTCGTGCAGCGCTTCGCGAGTCGCCATGCCGGCCTGACGCGCGTCGACGTGCACACACGATCACGTACGGCCTCGCGCTCGACCACCTCCTGCACGCGATCGTGCGGCGCGACGACGGCCGCGAGGTCGTGCGCGCGCGAGCTGTTGCCGGGGTCGCCCCCGACCGCGATTGGCTCGCGATCGATTTCCCGCCGGAGCACGACTCGGCGGGGCGCACCTACACGCTCGAGCTCCGCGCACTCGGCACGGGACCGCGGAACGCGCTCGTTCGGTCTCGGCAGCGCAGCCGGCGAGCCCTACGCCACAGGCGTGGTCGGCGGCAGTGCCGCGCTCGCGCTCCGCACGTTCGCCGCGTGGCCGAGCGCGTGAGCGCCAGACGACGCGCGTCCGTCGCCTGGCCGGCGCTCGCCGTGAGCGTGCTCTACACGCTCTCCGTCTTCGACTGGGGCTTTCTCTCGGGACGCGGACCGTACTGGGACCACCTCCAGCTCTGGGATCTCGATCGGGCCCAGGGCGCTGATCGGATGGCGTCACTTCGCGTACGACGCCTGGCGCATGCCGATCCTCTTCGTCCCGACCCTGGGTTACCCGGAAGGCACCAGCATCGTCTTCACCGACAGCATCCCGCTCGCCGCCCTCGCAGCCAAGCTCGTCCGCACGCTCACCGGTCGCGCGATCAACTATCTCGGCGCCTGGATGGGCCTCTGCTACGCCATGCAAGGCGTCGCGGCGGCGCTGCTGCTCGACGCCCTCGGCGTCCGCCATCGCCTCCGCTAACCTGTGTGGCGTGGTCACGGCGCTCTCGGCGTCGATCTTCCTCGCCCGCTTCGGGCACGGGGCCCTGTCGGCGCACTTCCTGATTCTCCTCACCCTCGTTGCGTACTTTCGTCTCGTCGAACGGCCGGCGCGGTGGTGGGAATGGGCGCTGCTCGTCGCATTGCCGGCCGCGAGCTTGCTGGTCGTGAGCTACCTCGCCGTCATGGTCGCGGCTCTCGGGGTCGCGACCGTGCTCGAGGCGACGCGGCGGCGCCTGGCGACCCCGCTCGCCTGTCTCGGCGTGTGTCTCGCGATTCCCATCGCCGCCGTCCTGACGCTACGCCTCGCCAGCATGATCGGTCCCGACGCCCTGCGCGCCGGGAAGGCGGCGCTACGATCGCTTCTCGATGAACCTGCTCGCACCCTTCTTCGGTATCGACACGAGCTATACCCAGCGTCTCTTCGGGCCGATCACGGTGGACGCGACCGGCGGTCAGTATGAAGGCTTCAACTACCTCGGGATCGGCGTGCTCGGCCTCGGCCTGCTCTGCCTCGTCACGAACCCGGGCGCGATCGTACGCGCCGTCCGCACCCATCCGGTGCTGACCACCGTCCCGGCCTTGCTCACCGTCTACGCGCTCGGGAACGTCGTGTTCGCCGGCGGGACCGAGGTCGCGCATTACACGCTCCATTGGCGGGTGGCACCGCTCGCCAATGCCTTCCGCTCGAGCGGGCGCTTTCTTCTGGCCGGCGTACTACGCCGTGACGTTCGGGCCTCGCGTGGACGGCGCGGCGGTTCCTGCCCCCGATCGCGCTCGCGCTCCTCACCGTCGTCGCCCTCGTCCAGTACGCCGAGGGGCGACGTTGCGCGGCTCCGCGGCGAGCAGCGCGGCGCGGGTCAATCCGCCGCATTTCGTGGACGCGGAGATCGCCGATCTGGCCGCGCGCGCCGATCGCCTCTTCGTGTACCTCGTCGCACGAGTGCACCCGCGACGATCCCGAATGGCCGCATCCTGAGACTGGCGGGCGGCGATCGTCGAGCTGCTGCTGACGACCTCCAAGCGCGCGCTCCCGTCGAACTCGGCGTACGTCAATCGCGGGCGGAAGGACTGCGAGCGGGAAGCACGTGACCTCCCGACCGACGGCCTCGTACCCGGCACGCTCTACGTCGTGCGGCGCGCCGACGTTCCCGGCTTCCTCGCGGGTCCGGCCGCCGGGGCGACCTGCCGCACCACCGACCTCGCCTTCATCTGCCTCACGCAGGTTGCTGAAAAAGGGCCATCTGCTTCGTTGCTCCGTCTCTCACTTGTGCGGCGTAGCTCCGCTACGCCTCCGCGTTCGCTCGCGTCGGCGCCTCGCATCTGACCCCTTGAGCAACCTGCCGGGGGTGCCGATTGCGCATGGTAGGCGCGTCGCTGCGCTCCGCCCTCATTTTTAGACAACCCAATCGAGAAATTGATGGGCGGGAGCGAAGCGACCGCCCTACCACGCGCACGAGGCAGCCCCCGCAGGTTGCTCAAAAGGGTCAGATGCGAGGCGTGAGGAAGAGAGCGCGGAGGCATAGCGGAGCTATGCCGCACAAGCGAACGACCGAGCAACGACGCAGATGGCCCTTTTTCAGCAACCTGCGTCAGCGGATCAGCCTAGGCGCGCAGCTTGGGCTTCGCGCTCGGCATCGATGACGGCCATCCCGGCGGAGTTCGCGGGCCGCTGCTCGTCGTGGAAGGCCGCGAGGCTCGCGCGCAGCGTCGGGGACCCCCGTTGCTGCGGTCGGCCTTCTTCTCGGCGGGATCGGCCGCGAGGTCGTAGAGCGCCGTCGTCGTCATCACCCTTCGCCGTCGTGATCGCGACCAGCTTCCGCTGGCCCTCGTAGCCGACGCGGAGTCGGTTGCCACTCGGATCGACGTCCTCCACCCAGACGGGGTGCGGCTGGTCGAGCGGCACCGACTGGATGCCCGGAGGGGCGGCGATCCCGAGGGTGCCGAGGATCGTCGCGAACACGCCGAGGGTCGAGACCGTCCGCTCGACCTTTCGCCGCCGCGCACGCTGCGCGGGAGCTTCACCACGAGCGGCACGTGCACTCGGGCCTGTAGGGCGCGAGCCCGTGCCCGGCGAGGCCGTGCTCGAAGAGCAGCTCCCCGTGATCGGAGAGGAGCACGATCAGCGCGTCGTCGTAGCGGCCGGCGCGCTTCAGCTCGCCGAGGATCGCGCCCACCGCCTGGTCCGCGAAGACGATCTCGCCGTCGTACTGCGAGACGAAGTGCTCCCGCGCGGCCTCGGTCACGGCCCCACCCTGGGACATTGTACGTGCTGATCATGGTGCCGAGCTCGGCGTGCTTGGTCGGGAACATCGTGTCCAAGGGGGTGGCGGAGCGTACGGCTCGTGGGGATCGAGGATGTTCACGAACAGGAACACGCGATCGTTCCGGTCGTGCAACCACGCGATCAGGTCCCGACTCAGACGATCCGGCGCGTGCAGGTCCTTGTCGAAGAACTCGTCGAAGCCGCGACCGAACCTGAAGATCGGCGACACGTAGGTCGCGTTGCCGACGAAGGCGGCGCTGTGAAAGCCGGACGCGCGTGCAGCAGCTCGGCGAGCGTCGGGGCCTCCGGGTTCAAGTGGTAGGCGAGGATGCCGTTTCGGGGACGCGCTCCGCGCCGTGGAAGGACGGCCACCGTCCCGTGAAGAGCGACCCGTGCGACGGAACCGTCCACGTCCCGGGCGAGATGGCGTGCGTGACGTGATCCCGTCCTTGGCGAGCGCGATCAGGTTCGGCGACGTCGGACGCTCGTACCCGTAGAGATCGAGATGATCGGCGCGGAGCGTGTCGATCACGATGACGACGACGTCGCCCTGCCGCTTGCTCGGCGCGGCGTGACACGCCGCGAGCGTGGCGGCCAGCACGAACGCCATCGAGAGCCGTCGACTCCAGACCGTGGTCACGACGTCATTGTCCCTCACCTTCCTTCGGATTCCTGCACGCGCAGCACCTGATCGGCCGCGACGTCGCGCACGTCTTGCTGCACCCCTGACGGCCAACGCACCCGAACCTTTCCCACCTGCCCGCAATCCCCGAGCCCGAAATGCGGCGGGATCGCCGATTGCGAGTAGAAGTTCGAGCCGCCGTTGTGAAGGCGGAGCTGGCGTGTGCCGCATGCCTCGACCTCGACCCGCGCCCCCAATCCCTGGCGGTTCGACGCGCGCCCCTGCAGCACGACGTCGAGCCAGTGCTTCGGCGGACTGGCGTTGCGCAGCAACCGGTACGGCCCTTGATCGAACGGCGGCGCTCCCCAGCCGTTGGTCAGGAAGAGATCTTGCCGACCGTCGCCGTCGAAGTCGAAGAAGTGCGCCCCGACGCCCCGACCGTCGCCGCTCGGCGGCGACGCGCCGGACGTCGACGGAACCGGCGACGAAGTCGTGCTCGGGCGTCTGCACGAAGAGGCGATTGCGGCCCCCGGCGCCGTCGACACCGCTATCCACGACGTAGAGATCGAGCAGCCCGTCGTTGTCGACGTCCGCCCATTGCACCGCCTGCCCGTTGCCGTCGTGGGCGAGCGACGCCATCGACACGCGCTCGAACCCACCGGACGCATCGCCCCTTCCACAAGACGCCGCCCGTCGCCGGCGGTCGTTGGAATCCGTGCGGAACGGTCGCCGTGACGCGTACAGAATGCCGCTCAGATGGTGATCCCCACTGCCGCGCCATTGCAGGTGCCAGGAAGACACGGCGGGACAGGAAGCGCAAGGAGTCCCGCTCCGCGCATCCTGCCAGAGAAAGAACCCGAGATCGCCGGCGGGCGCGACGCCGTTGGCGTCCGCGCGCGCGCACTCGAACGTCGCGTGTCCCACGTGTCGCACCCCGGCGCACGTCACGCGCTCGGGGGCAACGGGTCCGCCGTTCTCGTACAGATCGAGCGCGCAGGGTCTCGCCGCTCCCGCTGCTCTCGAAATCGAGCCCGCTCGGTCCCTCGCGCGCGAAGAAGGCGAACGTGATGCGACCATCGTCGTGCTCGAGAGCGACGTCCGAGAAGTCCGACCCGTAGCTCATGTAGAGATCGAGCGCGCCGTCGTTGTCGTAGCTCGCCGAACGCCATGGCTTGGACGGATCCGGACTCCGGCTGAGGCCGACGCGCACGGTCCAGTCCTCGAAACGCTGCCCACCGGCGTTGTGGAGGAAGCGAAGACCCTTCGGCGTTCCGCTGAGCAGCACGTCCGGATACCCGTCGCCGTCGACGTCGGTCCAGGCGACGTGCGTCGCGCTGAGCTCGGGAGATGCCGAAGCGGTCCGGAGACGTCCTCGAAACGCGCCGTCGCCGGTGTTGCGCAAGAGCCGGTTCGGGGTGGCGAAGTTCGCGAGCAACACGTCGAAGGCGGCCGTCACGATCGGCATCGAACAAGAGGCGACCGAGCGCGACCGGCCGGTCGGATCGGCCACCCCGGCCACGCCGCCGCGATCCTGGAAAACGCCACTCGCCCTCGTTGTGGTACAGGCGGTTCTGCTTGACGGCGAAGGCCGCGGCCCGCCCCGAGCGTGACGACTCAGATCGAGGCGTCCGTCGCCGTCGTAGTCCGCGAGGCCGCTCCCGTGCTGATCGCCGCCGGCCTCGATGCCCGACGACGGCCGCACGTCGGTGAAGTGGCCGTCCCCCCGTTGCGGAACAGCACCGCCCCGGCCCCGTGGTTGCCGACATAGAGATCCAGCGCACCGTCACCGTCGACGTCGCCCACGGCCGCGAGTCGTACGTGGCGCTGACGCGCGCGACGCCGGCGGCCTCGGTGACGTCGACGAACTCCGGCAGCGGAACGCTCGCGGGCCGGCGCTCGTGACGACATCGCCGACACGGCGAGCACCGCCACGAGACCCACGCATACGGCTACCCGCGATCGCCTCACGACGAGCACCGGAACGTCACGGCTCGGAGCGCACGGCATCGGGCCCGATCATGCGGATCAGTTGGATGCTTTCCGGAGCGAGGTCGACGACGAGCCGACCATCCGCAGGGTGGAGCGGGCGCGCGCGGAAGTGGTGTCGTGCTCAGGGCTCATCAGCCAGGGCTCCCCTCGGCACTCGTCTGCCGAGCGCCACGGCCTCCGCGCGCGCGGAGCGAGTGCCGGAGGCAGAGCGACGCGGAGCGTGACGGAGGACCTACCGCTCGCATCGTCCAGTGCCGGGACGTCGTCATGCCGCCACGCCAAGAGCCACCAGGCGCCGGCCGGCTCGCGGGTGACGAGCCAGCCGACCCCAGTCGGCGTCGGTCGCTGCGGGATGCACCGCGACGAGCTGATGGCGGCGTCGATCGCCCGGGCGCGGGACGAGCGCGCCGGGATGCATGACGTCCGACGACCGGGGCTCCACGTCCCCGGCTGCCAGGGATGCAAGCGCGTACGTCCAGAAACTTCGCGAACGGCTGGGTCAGATCCTCGTCGGCAAAGAGCCGGTTCAGCCATGGAGCGACGGATACCACGCCCTCGCGAATCGCCAATGCCAGGAGGTCGGCATGCCACGTCGCCGCCCAGCGCGTCCCATCGAGGTGGACGTGGTGCGCTCTTCGAACGGCCCCGCGATCGAGCGGGTGGATCCCGACCTCGTCGAGCTTCCAGGAATCCCGCGAAAGGGCGACGTCGGGCCGATCCAGCGTCGCAGGCGGCCCGAACTTGTGGGACCGAGGTCGCGCCAGGCCGTGCTGCGGCGTCTCGTAGAGGCTGAACGACAGCGCGCTGAAATCGCGCGCGGCCATGCCGGCCGACACCAGCTGGTCGCCGAGCAACCCCAGATACTCGGGGAGATCGTCCTCGAGCCCATGCTTACCGCCGATCGTGAGTCTCCGAGCTGCACCCGCATGCCCGGAAGCTGCCGTCCGCATGGCCTGCAGCGTCTCGACGAAATGCGAAGCGTAGTCGGCCGCGGTGCCCATGAAGCCGACGTGCTCGACGATGTGGTCCGACGCGCGCGCGCCGTCGATCCAGAAGACAATTGGGCTCGTTGGTGATCGAGAAGCGCCACTCGGCGCAAATTCGGCGCGCTCGCGATCTGCGCCGCCACGTACGCGACGTAGCGCCGCCAATGGTCGTGGTCGCGGACCGGGCGCTGATTCAATGGTACGTCCGATAGTCGTGGCCGTCGGCCAAGCGCGCACGGCACCGCGGACACGTTCAGGTGCGGGAGGGCCCGCTCTCGAGCAGGTCGGCGATGCCGGCGCGCCACGTCGACGCGTCCAGCACGTCCTCCGGTCCCTCGTCTCGCAGGATCTCGTACTGCGCGGCGCGCTGCTCGGCGCCTTCCCAGCAACGTCCGTCGAAGGGATGGTCGAGGTGCGGCGCCCTCGGCTGCAGTCCGCGCGGATGTGTCGGCAGGAGTTGCCGCCGACCGCCCCGAGCACTGCGCACGTGCGTGACCCACGGCAACCGCTCGCGGCAGGCCATCCGGCTGCATGGCCGGTCTCTGGGCGGCGGACGGCGCGGATGGGGCCGAAGTAGGTGTAGAGCTCCAGAGGTTGACCTCGTCCCAGCGCGTCGCGAACGCGTGCGCCGTCGCCGAGCGCGCCGAGGAGGTCCAGCACGCGCGCGCCACGGCCGGCGGGACGGCGCGCGTCGCCTCGCGATCGCTGCCGACTACAGGAAAGCTCCGGCTCGATCCAGAGCGCCCAGTCGCAGCGGGAATCGTGCGCGTCGCCCGAGGTCGTGGAGGAGGACGAGGTCGAGCGCCGGCACGCTCGTCGCGTTCGCGGCATCGAGGTCGAGCGCGACGGGCTGCTCCTCGCCGCTCCCTGGTAGGTGGACACGGAGCGCGCGGTCGCCCGCCTCGGACGGCAAAGTCGACCCCGTCGCTCGTGCCGCGACACTCGGCGGCGAGCGCGACCGACGCGCGCAGATGGCGCGGGCAGGTCCCGCCGGGAGATGCCAGCGCACGACGGTCGGGGAGCGGACGGAGCCGGGATGCGCCATGATCGCCGCCGCGCGGCCCGTCCTCCGCCTCGAGCTTCTGCGGCACGACCCGGGCGAAGGTCTCACCGCCGGTCGTGACGCGCGCCGCCGTTACGCTCTGAGCGAGATGCGCGCGCGGCCCGCGAGCGTCAGGGGTCGTTCGGACCCTGGGGCGCCGCCGGCGTTCCGCTCGCGAGCAGGGCAGCGAGGCTCGCGGGGCGAATCGGTCGAAACCCGGCGGGCGAGCGCTCGGCGAGGCGCACCGCCCGGAGCTCGATCGCCGCGGTCGCGGTGCCGGGTACACGCGGATCTGCAGCACGGGATCGTCGGCGGTCGCGCCGGGCGACGGCAGGGGTCGTCGCGACGGTCGCGCGCCCGGACGGTATCGGAACGACCCGCTCGTCCCGACCGAGTGCGACCGCAGCTCCCGATCTGGCCGCGGCGGGCGTGACGCTGAACGTGAGATCGGGCGGCACGCCTCGCGCACGCGCGCGCGCCGCGAACGGCAGGCGTTGCGAGATCGCGGCCCGGGAGCCACGGCGGCGGTGAGGCCGTTGCAGGCGTCCGGACGCGATTCGGCGCTCGCGAGCGCGACCCGGCCCTCGGTCTCCCAGCCGTCCCAGCCGCGGGCGAAGTCCCCGTTCCGAATCCAGTCGACGTCCTCGTCTCCCGGAGCCACGAATCCCGCGACCGTGCCGTTCGCCGCGTCGGTCGGCCGACCGCGACGGGTGAAGTCCGCCACGATCGCGGGCGGCGCACGCCCTCCGCCGGCACCGGCTCGATCGGCACGCAACGACCCCGGCGTGAACAGGGCGTCCAGGACCCTGGGTTCCGGCCCGCGCCGCGCTCGGGTCCGCGCGGCGCAATACACGCGAGCTCTCGACGCGCGGACCACCGCGGCTCGCGGCTCGCCAGCGCCTTCGCATAGGGCGCGCACGAACCAGTGGTCGGCGTCGAGTGCCACGCCGCCCGTCCTCCGCGGGCTCCAGTCGGATGAGCGGTGCCAGCGCGGCCGAGCGCACGAGCGCCGCCCGCGCGCCAAGCGCCGCGCGCAGGGCGTGCGGAGACACCATGCCGTCGACGTCGTTCCCCGCCGTCGCGCGCACGGAGAACATCGCCGCGTTGAAGCCGCGATGATGCAGACGCCGGGCGTCGCCGCGACCCGCTCGAAGCACGCCTCGGGCATCGCCGCGATCGTCGTCCCCGTGAAGGTCGGCGCCGCGCAGATCATCCCCACCGGACAACGCACTCCGATTCCGGCACGGAGCCGAGCGCCAGCACGACGAGGAACATGGGCAGCGCCCGAAGACCGATGCCGGACAGGCGCGCGACGCGAGGGATCATCCGCACGTGGCTCTTCGCAGAGCGGGCAGCGATGCGCAACGCGCTCCCGGTAAGAAGTCGGCGCGACGAACGTCCAGGGTCCGCGATGGCTCGCGGCTCCGCGCGCATGCGAGTATCCGGCCGCAGAACCGATGAGCGCCCGCCACATCGACGCCGCACCGCGCTCGCCGGCGAGCGCCGAACGCGTCGAGCATCTCGCCGTGGCATGTCTCTGCGCCGCCGCGCTCGGCCTCGACCTCTATTTCGCAGGGTTCTACCACCTCGGTTTCGACGAGACGTGGCACGTCTTCATCGCGGGCGTGAGGCCGTCCGCGCAGTTCCTGCGCGAGCTCCGGTGGGAATCACATCCGCCGCTCTCCTACGTGATCCTGCGCTGGCTCGTGCCCCTCCACGGCGCCGAGCTGTGGCCGCGCCTGCCGTCGATCGTCCCGGTCTCGGCTCCATCGTGCTGGCCTACCTCGCAGCGCGCGAGCTCGGCATGGGGCGCCCGGCTCGACTCCTGGTCGCCGTGATGTTCGCGCTCGCGAGCACCCCCGTGAGCATCGCCCTCACGGTGCGCGCCTACAGTCTCGCGACGATGCTCACCCTGGCCGCCTTCGTCCCTCGTCCTGAGGATCCTCCGCGACCATCGGCGGACCGGCCCACGCGGAGCGCTGGGGATTCGTCGTGGCGGCCGTGCTGGCGAGCTGGACCGAGTACTCCGCGGTGCTGGCGGTGCTCGCCATGGCGGCGGCCCTGGCGATCCACGCGCTGCGCGACCGCGAGCTCCGGATGGCGGCCGTACGCGGCGCGGCCCGGCCTTCGAGCTGGGGTCCGCCGCTACTCCTCACGATCGGTCTCGTCGGCGTCGATCGATGGCTCCGCTGGACGCACGGCCGCGGCCAAGTCGGCCACGTCATCGACTGCTTTCCCGCGCCGGGCGAATCGCTTCCGGGGTTCGCGCTCCGCGGCGTGACCAGCACGCTCGATTTCTTCGCGCCGCTCGGGCTCGCCTCGGCTCGTGTTCCGGGGCTCGCGATCGGCCTCGCGGCGGCGGCGAATGCTCTGGCTCGTCGTGCGCTACCTGCGGCCGGGATCACCGGCCGACGCGCGCGCGCGTCGGTGTCCGCGATCATCGCAGCTCGTCTGGACGGCGATCTTCGTCCTCGCCCACGACGGCGTCTATCCGTTCGGCGGACGCATGCGCCATCAGTTCGTGCTGTTCCCGGTTCCTCGCGTTCGCGCTGGCCCTCGTCGTGGACGACGCGCTCGCGCGGCTGCGGCGCCCGTCGGCACGGGTTGCTCGCGGCGCTGATCCTCGCCGTGTGGACGACCGTCACCGGCGTCCGCGGCCTCCGGGCCGGTCGCATCGAGGAGTTCTCGCCGACGCCGACGCTCTGGCCGGTTGAGATCGCGTCCGCTCTCCGCGGCTGGTCGGAAGGCGACGTGCTCTACACCGGCCGGATCACACGCGATCGGCGTCTTCTCGCACTTCAGGGATCGGCCCTGGAAAGCCGAGAAACGCGGTCCAGGCGCCGACCTCTTCCACGCCAAGCGCACGGGCGAGCCGACGATCCGCGTCTTACGCAGCGACGAGTGGTGGATGCCGGCCCCCATCGACGAGAAGACCGCCGCCGAGCTCGCGGCGGTCATGCGCCGCCGTGGCCTGACCCGCGTCCGCGTGATCGCGGTGAGTTTCGCTTCCAGCCGATCGCCGCGCGTCGGGACGACGAGCCCAGGGTGCGCGCCACCCTCGCGCAGCAGGGCCTCACCCTCGATCGCCGCTTCGTGTTCGAGGCTCGGCGAGGTGCTGCACGTGTCGGAGACCCCGAGGACGCGCGCCATGATCGCGTGCCCTCGGGGCTCCAGGTCTTCGGTCAGTCCGCTTTGGCGCGGTACTGAGCCGGTATGTTCTTCTGGGTGGTCGAGTAGCGGGCCTCCCCAGCGAGACGCCGGACTCGCTCTTGAGCTGGACCGTGACCATCGGCGTCAGCGGCAGCGTCGGCATCGGCAGGTCGACGCCCTTGCCCTTCACGAGGATCTTGGTCTTGGTCGCGGCGCCCGACTTCAGGAGCACCTGCTGCAGCCCGTCGGGCGTGAAGAGCTTGTCGTTGTACTTGAAGCCGCCCTTGATGGTCTTCCAGCACGGCTTGGTGCCGCACGTGCCGCCCGCGGGCGCTCGCGCGAACAGATCGGCTGCGGACGCCGCCGACGAATCGTAGATGCAGAGCGTGTAGTCCGTCGCTGTCAGCGGATCGCCGAAGTCGGCGAGCGTGGTCGCGGCGCCCTTGATGTACTTCCAGTTGAGCGCGTCCCTCTTGTCGGGCGACTTGTCCTCGAGCAGGGCCGTGCCCTTGCCTGGGCAGGGCGGGCGTGCGGCAGCCGACCTCGCGGCGTCGGCCCGCAGACGAAGTGACAGTCGGGCGTGCAGTTCGGGTCGCCGCCCGGCACGTCGCAGTCCTCGTTGCATCCCGGCTGGACGATGCCGTCGCCGCAGGTGATCGAGTTGCCGCCGGCACGTTGCCGCCCGTGCAGGCGTCGCCGATGGTGCAGGTGTTGCCGTCGTCGCAGCTCGTGCCGTTGGTGCTCGGCGGGTCCGAGCAGAGACCGGTGCCGGTGTCGCACGTCCCGGCGTCGTGGCACTGGTCGAGCGGCGTGCAGACGACCGGGTTCCCGCCGACGCAGGTGCCGGCGCCGTCGCAGGTGTCGGTCTGCGAGCAGGCGTCGCCGTCGTCGCACGGCGTCACGTTGCTGCTCGGCGGATCCGAGCAGATGCCGGTGCCGGTGTCGCAGGTCCCGGCGTCGTGGCACTGGTCGAGCGGCGTGCAGACGACCGGGTTGCCGCCGACGCAGGTGCCGGCTCCGTCGCACTCGTCAGGTGAGGTGCAAAGGCTGCCGTCGCTGCACGACGCCCCATTCGGCTTGACCGGATCCGAGCACACGCCCGCCGTGCACGTGCCGGCGTCGTGGCATTGATCGAGCGCCGTGCACACCACCGGTGCACCGCCGCAGGTACCGCCCGTGCATTGGTCGCTCGACGTGCAGGCGTCGCCGTCGGTCGCACGGCGTCCCGTCAGGATCGGTCGAGGTCAGGAGGCAGCCGGTGACCGGATCTCCGACGATGTCGTCGGGATCGGCGAGGCACGTCCCGGTCGAGCACTCGCCGTTGCACGACCGCGTCGTTCGGCGTGTTGGTGCACGCGAGCGTGTCGGGATCGCAGGTGTCGGTCGTGCAGGTGAACCCGTCGTTGCAGATGTTGGCGTTGATGCAGCCCGAGCCGCAGTCGCAGATGTCGTCCAGTGCAGGGATTGGCGTCGTCGCAATTGACCGGATCGACCGCGCACGCACCGGCGACGCACCGCTCGTTCACGGTGCAGAAGTTGGTGTCGGCGCAGTCGGCGTCGGTCGAGCACGGCGGTGGCGTGAAGTCGACCGTGAGCTTCGGCCGCTTGGCGAGCTGCGCCGGATGGTCGTCCTCGAGCGACACGTAGTTGACCATCTCGTTGGTGGCGGTCTCGGCTTGGTCCTTGACCATCCAGCCGTGATCGGCGGCGCAGAGGTTCACCGCCGCCTGCACGTCCGGCGTCACGGTGAACGCTCTTGAAGCCCATGCCGGTACCGACGAGCGCCGTCGCCGTCGGGCTCGGCGTTGAAGGGCGGGCGCGTTGTTCCATTTGACGGCGCTCTGCAACCACGACGCGGTGATGCGATGCAGGCCGTGGCGTCAACGTCGGGTTGCTCGCGTTGTTGCCGGCCGAGAGCTCGGCGACGCGCCGAGTTGATGGTCGAGCCGAACGGGACGCCGGCGAGACTGAACTGCACGAGGCCGCGCCACACCTGCGTGTTCGGCGGCGAGGCCTGGACGCGTATGCGCTGGTTCGTCGGGTTGGCACCGGCGATACGGTTCGGGGCGTTCTTTCGGATGAACGCGTCCTGATTGGAGGGCTGCACCACGATCGGTCGCAGCCGCCGAACGCGCGAACGTCGGCAGGCCGGAGGAGCAGCAGTGACGGTAATGGTCGAGTGTACATGAAACGATCCTCCTTCAGTGGACGGCCGATCATGGTGTGACGCCGCTCAGTTTGCTTTGGCCCGGAACTGCACTGCGACGTTCTTCTGGAAGGTGCTGTACTTCGCCTCCCAGCAGACGCCGGACTCGCTCTTGCAGCTGGACCGTGACCATCGGCGTCAGCGGCAAGCGTCGGCATCGGCAGGTCGACGCCCTTGCCCTTCACGAGGATCTTGGTCTTGGTCGCGGCGCCCGACTTGAGGAGCACCTGCTGCAGCCCGTCGGGCGTGAAGAGCTTGTCGTTGTACTCGAAGCCGCCCTTGATGGTCTTCCAGCACGGCTGGTGCCGCACGTGCCGCCCGCGGGCGCACGCGCGAACAGGATCGGCTGCGGACGCGCCGACGAATCGTAGATGCAGAGCGTGTAGTCCGTCGCCGTCAGCGGATCGCCGAAGTCGGCGAGCGTGGTCGCGGCGCCCTTGATGTACTTCCAGTTGAGCGCGTCCCTCTTGTCGGGTGACTTGTCCTTGAGGGTGACCGTGCCCTTGCCGGGCAGGGCCGGGCGCGCGACAGCCGGCCTGCGGCGTCAGTCCGCAGACGAAGTGACAGTCGGGCTTGCAGTTCGGGTCGGTGCCGCCCGGCACGTCGCAGTCCTCGCTGCATCCCGGCTGGACGATGCCGTCGCCGCACGTGATCGAGTTGCCGCCGCACGTTCCGCCCGTGCAGGCGTCGCCGATCGTGCAGGTGTTGCCGTCGTTGCAGGTCGTGCCGTTGGTGCTCGGCGGATCGGAGCACACGCCGGTGCCGGTGTCGCAGGTGCCGGCGTCGTGGCACTGGTCGAGCGGCGTGCAGACGACCGGGTTCCCGCCGACGCAGGCGCCGGCGCCGTCGCAGGTGTCGGTCTGCGAGCAGGCATCGCCGTCGTTGCACGGCGTCACGTTGCTGCTCGGCGGATCGAGCAGCAGGCCGGTGCCAGTGTCGCAGGTCCCGGCGTCGTGGCACTGGTCGAGCGGCGTACAGACGACGGGATTCCCGCCGACGCAGCCGCCGGCTCCGTTGCACTGATCCGTCTGCGTGCACAGGCTGCCGTCGTTGCACGTCGTGACCGCTGGCCGATCGGCGGATTCGAGCACACGCCGGTCCAGGACTGCAGGTCCCAGCGTCGTGACACTGGTCGAGCGCCGTGCACACCACCGGGTTGCCGCCGACGCAGCTGCCGGCCCCGTTGCACTGATCGGTTTGCGTACAGAGGCTGCCGTCGTTGCAGCCCTTGACCGTTCGCCGATCGGCGGGTTCGAGCACACACCCGTCCCGGACTGCAGGTCCCAACGTCGTGACACTGGTCGAGCGCGCGTGCAGACGACAGGGTTACCGCCGATGCAGCCACCGGCCCGTTGCACTGATCGGTCTGCGTGCACAGGCTGCCGTCGTTGCACGCTTGTACCGTTCGCCGATAGGCGGGTTCGAGCACACGCCCGTTCCGGGACTGCAGGTCCCGGCGTCGTGGCACTGGTCGAGCGCCGTACACACCACCGGGTTGCCGCCGACGCAGCTGCCGACCCGTTGCACTGGTCGGTCTGGGTGCAGAGCGCTCCCGTCGTTGCACGACTGACCGAACGCGGCCGGTGGATCGAGCAGACCCCGTTCAGGATTGCAGGTGCCCGCGTTGTGGCACTGATCGGACGCCGTGCACACCACCGGAGCGCCGCCGCAGCTGCCGCTCGTACAGTGGTCACCGCTCGTGCAGAAGTCCCCGTCGGCACACGGGGTCCCGTCAGGACGTGGTGCCCGTGAACATGCAGCCGGTCACGGGGTCGATGGTCGTGCTGTCGGGATCGGCGACGCACAGTGCCGGTCGAGCACTGACCGTTGCACGACGGCGTTGATTGGGCGTGTTGGTGCATTCGAGCGTGTCGAGGATCGCAGGTGTCGGTCGTGCAGCTGAAGCCGTCGTTGCAGATGTTGGCGTTGATGCAGCCGGAGCCGCAGTCGCAGATGTCGTCCGTGCAGGGATCGCCGTCGTCGCAATTGACCGGCGTCACGACGCACACGCCGGCGACGCACTGCTCGTTGGTGGTGCAGAAGTTGGCGTCGGCGCAGTCGGCGTTGGTCGAGCACGGAGGCGGCGTGAAGATTGACCGTGAGCTTCGGCCGCTTGGTGAGCTGCGCCGGATGGATGTCCTCGAGCGACACGTAGTTCACCATGTCGTTGGTGGCGGTCTCGGCCTGGTCCTTCACCATCCAGCCGTGGTCGGCCGCGCACAGGTTCACCGCCGCCTGGACGTCCGGCGTCACCGTGAAGGCTTTGAAGCCCGTGCCCGTGCCTGACGAGCGCCGTCGCCGTCGGGCTCGCGTTGAACGGCGGCGCGTTGTTCCACTTGACGCCGCTCTGCAGCCACGGCGCGGTGATGCGATGCAGCCCGTGGGTCAGCGTCGGGTTGCTCGCGGTTGTTGCCGGCATAGATCTCGGCGATCGCCGAGTTGATCGTCGACCCGAGAGGGATCCCGCCAGGCTGAACTGCACCAAGCCCGCGCCAGACTCTGCGTTGTTCGGCGGCGAGGCCTGCACGCGAATGCGCTGGTTGGTCGGGTTGGCGCCGGCGATGCGGTTCGGCGCGTTCTTCCGGATGAACGCATCCTGATTCGAGGGCTGCACGACGATCGTGGTCGCCGCCGCCGGGTGGCGAGCGCACAGACGATCACCAAGGCGAGCCCGAGGGTCGAGCGGATAGGGAATACACGGGAGGAGCCTCCTTCCTTGAAAGCTGCAGCCGCAGGAGGCCCGGGGGCGTCGTGCGGGTCACGGCACTAGTGGCAGCCAAACACGCTCTGGCGCGTGGTCGCCTGGCATAAGGCGGTCGGAGGATCAGGTGGCGTGCACCCCTAGCACCGGAGGCTTCCGCGACGCACGGGAAATCTCACCGCAAATTTGGGCGTGGCGCAAAGATTTCGTGCCTTCACCCTGGAGCACGTGCGTCGAAGATCTCGGGTTGTTCGTGCGTCGGACCTTCGGCTATGGTTCGGGCCCCGCCGCGATGACGACCTCGAGCTCGGACACGCCCGTCAACGCCTTCTCCGTCGACGTCGAGGACTGGTACCAGGTCGCCGACTTCGACGCCGGTGGTGCCCTTCGAGACCTGGGATCGTTACGAGTCACGTGTTCGCCGGAACACCGATAAGATCCTGCAATTGCTGGAGGAATTCGGCGTGAAGGGACGTTTTTCATCCTCACCTGGAACGCCGAGCGCTACCCGGAGGTGGTGCGGGAGATCCACGCCGCGGGGCACGAGGTCGCCTCCCACGGCTACGCCCACCGGATCGTCTACGAGCAGACCCGCGAGCAGTTCCACGCCGACGTCGAGCGCGCCAAGAAGACCCTCGAGGACCTGACCGGCGAGGCCGTCCTCGGCTATCGCGCCCCGTCGTTTTCGTTCACGGCGCGCTCCCAATGGGGGCCGGACGTGCTCCTGGACCTCGGCTTTCGCTACGACTCGAGCGTGTTTCCGGTGAAGGATTCCCTCTACGGCATGCCTGACGCCGAGCGCTTCCCGTACGTCATCCGCGAAAGGGAGGGGCGTCGCCTGGTCGAGTTCCCGATCACGACGACCGAGCTCTTCGGCCGGAACCTCCCGCTCGGCGGCGGCGGCTATCTGCGGCTCCTGCCCTACGTCTACATGAAGTGGGGCATGCGGCGGGTGAACCGTCAGGAGGGCAGGGCACGGTGTTCTACGTCCACCCGTGGGAGGTCGATCCCGATCAGCCGCGCATGAAGACCGCCGGCCGGCGCGGGTTCAGCAGTCACTACGTCAATCTCGCGAGCACCGAAGCGAAGCTCCGCCGACTCCTGCGCGACTTCCGCTTCGCCCCCATGCGCGACTGCTTGTCGCTCGCGTGAGCACCGCGAGCTTGCTTCGCGGTGCGAGCGCATCGCTGACGCAGCGAAGCGGGAGCATCCAGCGACATGACGGTCGTCTTCTGGCTCTGCGTGAGCGCGATGGCCTACGTGTACGTCGGCTATCCGCTCCTGCTCTTCCTGGTGTCGCGCGTCGTCCATCGCCGCGTCGCCAAGGCGCCGATCACGCCGACGGTCACCATGGTGATCGCGGCCTACAACGAGGAGCAGGCGATCGCCGGCAAGCTCGACAACTCGCTCGCGCTCGACTACCCGCCCGACCGGCTCGACATCCTGGTCGCGTCGGACGGGTCGAAGGACGGGACCAACCGCATCGTGCGGGAGTACGAAGCGCAGCACCCGGGGCGCGTCACGCTGCTCGACCTGCCGCGCGGTGGAAAGACCGGTAGGCCAGAACCGCGCCGCCGAGGTCGCCAGGGGCGAGATCCTCGGTCTTCTCGGATGCGACCACGATGTACGACCCGCAAGCGGTGCGGGCGATGGTCGCGAACTACGCCGACCCGCACGTCGGCAGCGTCGGCGGCGACGTCCGCTACGTCCGCGAAGGCGAGGAGGCCAGCGCCAAGGGCCGGCAGATGTACTGGAACTACGAGGCCTCGATCCGCCGCTGGGAGAGCCAGATCTTCACCGTGATCGGCGCGACCGGCTGCATCTACTCGATGCGGAAGAGCCTCTACACGCACCTCGATCCGGCGGCGATCAGCGACTTCGTGCAACCGGCGCGCGCGCTGCATCAAGGGCTATCGCTCGGTCGTGGAGGACGACGCCACCTGCTACGAGGTCGCCGAGTCGAAGCAGATGGGCGACGAGCTGCGGCGCCGCGCGCGAGTCGTGAACCGCGGCATCCGCGGCGTCGGGTTCATGCCCGAGGTGCTGAACCCCTTGCAGCACCCGTTCCTGCTCTTCCAGATCATCTCGCACCGGCTGCTGCGCTGGGGCATCCCATTCCTGCTGATCGGCGCGTTCGTCGCGAACGCGTTCCTGCTCGACGTCCGCTTCTACCAGCTGACCTTCGCGCTCCAGCTCGCGTTCTACGGCGGGGCGCTCGCGGCGCTGGTCCTCGACCGCTTCGGCATCCGGCCGCGCGGCCTCTTCGTCCCGCTCTACTTCTGCCTGGTCAATCTCGCGCCACTGATCGCGGTGTGGTCGCTGCTGAAGGGCGAGAAGAAGATCGTGTGGGAGACGGGGCCCCAAGCTCCCTGAGCCGTCCCGGGATCCGCACCGCGAGAGGACACGACGAGCGCGATGGTCGTTCCGCCGCTCGGGGTCGAGCGGATCTCGAGGCGACCGCCGAGCGCCAGGGCGCGCTCCTCCATGCTGACCGAGGCCGAGCGCCACCGCAGGGCGCGCGCTGGGATCGAACCCGCGGCCGTCGTCGCGCACCTCGAGGCGGAGCATGGCATCCGCGGCCGCGAGCGCGACCACGATCTCGGAGGCCCCGGCGTGGCGGACGGCGTTGGCCAGGCGCCTCCTGGGCGATGCGGTAGACGATCACCTCCGCCTCCTCGTCGAGACGCGGCACGGCGCGCCGGAAACTCGGTCACCACCCGGAGCGTCGGCGACGACATGCCGTCGGCGAGCGAGCGCAGACTGCCGTCGAGACCGAGGTCGCGCAGCAGCAGCGGCCGGAGCTCGCGCGCGAGAGGCGCAGGTGCTCGATCGACCTCGCCGAGGTAGCGTACGACCCGCTCGAACTCGGCGGCGTGCTCGGCCGGCATGGGCGCGAGCTTCCGGCGCAGCGACTCGACCAGGATGCCGACGCCGACCAGCTCCTGGCAGACGTCGTCGTGGAGATCGAACCCGACCCGCTTGCGCTCCTCCTCGCGGATCAGGGCCTGCCGTTGCGCCGAGCAGGCGGAGCTTCTCCTCGCTCCGCCGGAGCTCGACGACCGAGTCGCGCAGTGCCTCCTCCGCGAGGTGGCGCTCGGTGATGTCCTGGATTTGTCCGAGGAAGTAGAGCGGCGCGCCGTTCGCGTCGCGCACCATCGAGGCCGTGACGTGCACCCAGAGCACGTGACCGTCGCGGTGGAGGTAGCGGCGCTCGGCCCGGTAGAACGGCGCCGCGCCGCGCGCCGAGCTGCGTGCGATCGACCGTCGAGCGGCGCCAGGTCGTCGGGATGCACGACGTCCGCGACGGTCGACGCGAGCAGCTCCGGCCTCGCTGTAGCCGAGCATCGCGCAGAGCGCGGGGTTCACCCGGATGGTGCGGCCGTCGGTCGTCGTGAGCGCCATGCCGATCGCGGCGTCGTCGAACGCGCTGCCGAAAGCGCTCCTCGCTCTCGCGCAGATTCGCCTCGGCTTGCCGGCGCGCGGTCACGTCGCGTCCGACCTGTTGCACCTCGACCACGCGGTCCTCGCTCGTCGCGCACGCCGGAGAGCTCCCACTCGAACCAGCGCCACCCGAACGGCGTGAGGCCGCGGCTCTCGCGCCGGGCGCGGTAGGGCGGGTGCGACGCGGCCCGGAACGATTCCCGCATCGGCTCCCGGTCGTCGGGGTGCACGAGGAACATCGGATTCGCGCCCGACGATCGTGCCGCGCGGGTAGCCGATCGCCCGGCAATAGGAGTCGTTGGCGAACGTGAGGTTGCCGTCGAGGTCGAAGCGCGTCACGAGCTCGAGCTGCGACTCGACGAGGCCGCGGTAGCGCGCCTCGCTCGCCCGGAGCGCGTCTTCGGAGGCGCGGCGCTCGGTGACGTCGCGCCCGACCGCCTGGGCCTCCACCATGCGGCCGTTGACGTCGACGACGACCCCGGCCTCCCAGGCGATCCAGCGCACGCCGGCTGCCGTGAGGTTGCGGATCTCGATGAAGCGTGCGATGCGGCGGCTCGGCCATCGCCGCCATCGCGCGGCCATGCGGCCGTGGTCGTCGGGATGCGACGAGATCGAGGAACGACTGGCCGAGCAAGGTCGACTGCGGCGTGCCGAACGTGGTCGCGTAGGCGTCGTTCACGAACGTGAAACGGCCGGCCACGTCCATGCGCACCACCATCTCGTGTTGCGACTCGACGAGGCCGCGGTAGCGCGCTTCGCTGGCGCGGAGCGCATCCTCCGCGGCGTGGCGCTCGGTGACGTCGCGTCCGACCGATTGCAGCTCGACCGGTCGGCCGGAGGCGTCGAGCACGGCGCCGACCTCCCACGCCACCCACCGCATGCCCTGCGGCGTCAAGTTGCGACACTCGATGAGCACGCTGTGCGGGGCTCGTTCAGCGCGCGTATCGAGCCGCGCACCAGCCCGTAGTCGTCGGGATGAATGAGGTGGAAGAACGTCCGCCCGAGGATGGCCTCGCGCTCCTCATCGAAGCTCCGGACATAGGCGTCGTTCACGAAGATCACGCGCCCCTCGAGGTCCATCCGCACGACCCGACTCGCGCTGCGACTCGACGAGACTGCGATAGCGGCCCTCGCTGGCGCGCAGGGCCGCCTCCGCCGCCCGGCGCTCGTGGACGTCGCGACTGACGCCGCGGACCCCGACGATCATGCCGCGGTCGTCGACGACCGGGCTCGTGATCGCCTCGACCCAGCGCGGCCCGCGCGGCGTCGGGTACTCGACGACGGTCGGCGCCAAGAGCGCGCCGGCGAGCACGGCTTCGAACGCCGCGACGACGTCGGGATTGTCGGGATGGTCGGTCTGGAACTCGGATAGCGCCGCCCGAGGATGCGGGCGGCGGGGATGCCGAGAAAGCGCGCCTGCGATTCGTTGACGTAGGTGATGCGACCCTCGCGATCGGCGGTCCAGATGAGATCGGGCGCCTTGTCGGCGAGATCGCGATAGGCATCGCGTGACGCCTGGAGCGCGGTGGTCGCCTCGTGCTGCGCGCGCCGGCGCCGCCACACTTGCCGGACGTTCTGCGCCGACGCCTCCGCGACGCCGAGCGCCAGACCGCCCGATCGCCACCGCGGCAGCGAGCTCCGGAAGCGGCACGAAGAGCTGCAGCACGTCGAAGCGCGCAACCCACGGCACGAGCGTCGTCAGCATGAGGCGTCAGCTCCGCGCGCCACCCCCAGGCGAAGAGCAGCGGCCGCCATCAGGTAGAGGGTGAGGCAGCAAGAAGAGCGAGGATCTCGCCGTACGCGGCGACGGCGTGGACCATCTCGATCGCGGCGAGGCCGAGGGCGACGCAGGTCCCGACGACCACCGGGACGACGCGGGAGCCGCGGGATCGTGCCGCGTGACCTGCCATCGCCGCCCGGATCGCCGCGAATGCCATGCCGGTGAGCGCGACCGCCGACCATCGTGAGACGGCCTTCGACCGCGAACACGACGAGCCAGATCCCAGGGTGCCCGTCCAGCCGAACGCGAAGGTCGGCAGACGGCGCGTGATCCAGCTCGCGACGCTCGCGGGCGAAGATGCTGGATTCGTCGTGCCATGGATCCCTACGACTATCGCGGGCGACGGATCTTAGCCCGGAGGATCGCCGGGGTGAAGGGTTGTTACGTTGCCTGGCCGGGTCGCGGACGTTATGAGACCCGGCCGGAGGTGGCATCCCATGGCGTACGAGCAGAGATCCTCTATGGCGTTCGCGAGCGCGTCGCGACCATCACCCTGAACCGTCCCGAGCGGCTGAATGCCTGGACGCCGCACATGGGCAAGGAGCTCTACGCCGCCTTCGCGGAGGCCGCCGCCGACGCGGACGTCCGGGTCATCGTCGTGACCGGCGCGGGGCGCGGGTTCTGCTCCGGGGCGGACATGCAAAACCTGCGCGACATCCAGAGCGACCGTCCCCGTGCCGACGCCAACGAAGGCGTCGCCGATCCCCGGCCAGCGACGGCCACGGCCTCGATCACGCCCCTCCATCCGGCCCTCGACACGCCGTACGCCTACCCGCAGAGCATCCCGAAGCCCGTCCTCGCCGCCATCAACGGGCCGGTCGCGGACTCGGCTTCACCCACATGCTCTATTACGACATCCGCATCGCGTCGGACCGTGCCCGCTTCACGACGGCGTTCGCGCGCCGCGGGCTGATCAGCGAGCACGGCAGCTCGTGGATGCTGCCGCGGCTGGTGGGCCCCGCCAGCGCCTGCGATCTGCTGTTCTCAGGCCGGGTGATCGAGGCGGCCGAGGCGAAGGCCATGGGGTTGGTGAACGCGGTCGTGCCCCACGACACGCTGCTGCCGCACGTGTACGAGCGCGCTGCCGAGCTCGCGACCTGAGCTCCGCCGCGCTCGATCGCCGTCATGAAACGCCTCGTCTACACGCACCAGTTCACCGATCTGGCGACGGCATCGGCCGAGACCGACACCGAAATGGTGGCGAGCTTCCCGAGCGCCGACTTCCGCGAAGGGGTGTCGTCCTTCCTCGAAAAGCGCCACCGCGATTCACCGGTCGATAGCGGAGCGCGCTCCTCCCCGGCGGGTGCGTCGCTCGCGTGATGGCGAGCGACGCCCAGGTGTCGCCCAACCGTACAAACCAGGGCGTACGATCCGCCAGCATTCGCCGCGGCATCCGCGCGATTTTCTGCGCCGCTCCTTTCCCAATTGTAGGAAAATCGATGGTTTGTGGCATAGGACCCGACAGGGCCCCGCTGCCGTTTCTTCTGGCTCTCAAATTGCAAAACAACTGCGATATGCACTTCGGAGAGAACGTCCGCGAAATCGTGTCGATCAGCTGCGGCAGGGATTTGCGCGCCGCGCGATCGCGAACCGTCCTTCCCGGCATCGACTCGCCCGAGGTCCAACGGCGGCTCGCGGCCAACCTCGAGCGGTCCTTCGACATCACGCTTTCTCCTGAGGACATCTCGCAACTGACCACGGTGCGGGCGGTGCTCCAGTGCGTGCGGCTCCGACGGTGGGAACGGAAGATGGCGGCAGAGGAGCAGGCCACGGTACCAGCGCCGGAAATCGCCGCGGCCGCGCTGACGACGTCGCCGCTGCAGGACCGGCTTCGTGCGGTACACCCCGCCGGCCTCCCTCATGCCGATGTCCGCACCGGCCCCCTGTTCGCTATTCCGCAGTCCTGATCGTCGGCCCGAGAGCGACGTCGCTCACGCTTGACGACACCCGACGTCTCTTGCCGAGCGAGTACGCCCGAGATCGACGTCACCGACTACCGCGCGTCGCGCATCCGCGCCGAGGACTCCGCCGGCTTTTCGTGGCGTTTCTTCAGCTCGACGGATCGTCGACGCGACGCCACGAGAGGCACCGAGCTCTGGCCTCGCGATCAGCGCCCGCCTCGCGGCCACGATAGTTGGACACATCGCGGTGAAGAGCACGCCGGGCGAGGGCTCGACGTTCGCGCTCTTGCTGCCGATCGAGCGACGCCGGCGGTGATCCGTGTCGACGAGCCCGCCGAGCTCGCCAGCCTGAGCGCGTTGAGATGGCATCGCGCCCGCCGGGCGCGGTCGTTTAGCACCTGCCGGCACGCGGTCGTTCAGCGCGCGTGCGCGCGTGGTCGGACCGGCACGTCGGCGTCATCACGACCTCGAGACCGTTCCCGAGCGTTCCCTCGAAGCCGACGAACCGTGGGGACGCTCGTCACGCGTGAACCAGAAGTAGTGCGTCGGGATGAGGCTCGCGAACAGCACGTTCTTGACCGGGCCGAGATCGGCTTTGACGCGGAGCTTGGTCGCCGGCGGTGACGCGGTGCCGAGCGGAAACTCCTCTTCGTCGACGGCGTTCCGCACGCGAAGCGTCACCACCACCGGATCGGGTCGGAACGACGAGCGCCTGAAAGCTACTCGCCGCCGGCGTCCGCTCCGGCACTCGACGCCAGCACGAGCGCGAGCATCGGTCCGATGTAGGTATCGGGCGCGAAGCTGCATCGCGCGCTCGGCTTGCACGCCATCGACGAGCCACGCGACCTTCCCGGTCGTGAAGTCGATGCTGCTGCTTGACGACGCGACCGTCGCGGCGCACGACCTTCGTCGAAACGCCGCGAGCGGAACCCGCCGGTGAGATCCATTTCGCCGTGCTCGTCCCATTCCTCGGCGCTCCGCGAGGCGCGTGGCGATGTCGAAAATCAGCCGATCGGCGGCGACGCGCGCGCTGGAACGCGCTGCTCGCCGAGCGTCGCTCCGTCGGCGCGCAGCAGCGCGTGCAGCTCTTCCTCGGCGCCTGCAACCGCGGCGACGACCTCGGGAACCGGCAACACCTCGGCAGCGGCGGGCACCGATCCCAAGACCGCGCCAGCACCCCACCAGCAACCCTGCTGCCCACACGAGCACGACGACTCCACGACGTTCTCCTTCGCGGCGCGGGAGCGCATCACCGAGGTCGCATTGCTCGCCACCGGGGCGAAAATTTCACTCGTCTCGTCGACGAGCGCGATCGGCTCCGAGGAGCGTCTCGTCGACGTCGGCGACGAAGCGCGACGGCTTCCCGAGGATCACGCCTGACGCCGCGATCATAAATTTCGATGGGATACGTGAGATAGAGCACGATCCTTGGCGCGCGTGACCGCGACGTACATCGAGGCGCCGCTCCTCCTCGAGGTCGGCGTCGTCGCCGACGGTGTACAGCGATGGAAAGCGCCCGTCGGCGGCCCAGAGCACGAAGACGGTGTGCCACTCGAGACCCTTCGCGGAGTGGACGGTCGAGAGCGTCACCATGCCCTCGTCCTCACCGTCGGCTGCGAGGATGCCGCCGACGCTGTCGGTCGGCGGCTCGAGCGCCATGTCGGCGAGCAGCTGCCCGGTCGCGCGGTAGCGGATCGCGATCGTCGCGAAGTGCTCGAGGTCGCGCTCGCGCTTCGGGTAGTCGTCGCGGTACACGCGCCGCAGGATCGGCTGATAGTAGCGCGAGCACGCGGCTCACCTGCTCGCCGGGATGGTCGTCGTGCGCCACGTCGCTCAGGAGATTGGCGAGGCGCGTGAGCTCGGTCGCGGTCTGCCCGCGCACCGTGACCTCGGCGAGCCGCTCCCACGGCGACTGGCCCGCCGAGCGCGGCCGAGGATCTCGCCGCGCTTCTTCGGGCCGACGCCGTCGAGCAGCAGCAGGATGCGGTTCCACGACACCGCGTCGGCTGGGATTCGCGACGACGCGCAGGTGCGCGAGCACGTCCTTCACGTGCGCGGTCTCGATGAAGCTGAAGCCGCCGCGCTTCACGAACGGAGATGTCGCGCCGCGCCGAGCTCGAGCTCGAGATCGAAGGAATGGAAGCTCGAGCGGAAGAGCACCGCGATCTCCTCGAGCGGCGACGCCCTCCTCGCGGAGCTCGAGGATGCGCTGGGCGACGAAACGCGACTGCTCGGGCTCGGTGAGCGCCTGACGAGTCCGGGCTTCTCGCCGGTCGCGCCGCGAGAAGCAGATTCTTGGTGTACTGCTCCGGCGCCTGATTGATGATCTCGTTGGCGAGATCGAGGATCGGCTGGCGTCGAGCGGTAGTTCTGGTCGAGCGTGATCACCCGCGTGCCCGGAAAGAGGTCCGGGAAGTCGAGGATGTTGCGGAAGTCGGCGCCGCGAAAGCCGTAGATCGACTGCGCGTCGTCGCCGACCACCATGACGTTCCGCGTGCGGCGCGGCGAGCAGCGCGGACGATCTCCGACTGCAGCGGGTTCGTGTCCTGGTACTCGTCGACCATGAGGTAGCGGTACTGGCGCCCGAGGCTGCGCGGCGAGCTCGGCGTGCGTCGCGAGCGCGTTCCGCAGCTTCACCAGCAGGTCGTCGTAGTCGAGCAGACCCTTGGTGTCCTTGAACTCGGTGTAGCGGGCGTAGCACCCGCAGGAGGTCGCCCAGCTCCTCGACCAGGTGCGGGTACTCGGTCTCGACCAGCGTCGGCGACGGTCGTGCCCTTGTTGACCGCCATGCTGAAGATCTCGCCGAGCGTCTGCTTGCGCGGGAAGCGACGCTCCTTGCGGTCGAGCGCGAGCTCGCCGCGCACGAGACCGATCACGTCCTCGCTGTCGCCGCGGTCGAGGATCGTGAAGCTCGGCGCGAGACCTGACTCTCGGCGCGTGCCGACGCAGCACCTGGTGCGCGAACGAGTGGAACGTCCCACCCGCGACCTGCGCGCAGCTGCCGCCGACGAGCCCGCCGGCGCGCCGCAGCATCTCCTCGGCGGCCTTGCGGGTGAAGGTGAGCAGCAGGATCTGTCCGGCGTGACGCCGCCTCGACCAGACGCGCGACCCGGTAGACGAGCGTCCGGGTCTTACCGCTGCCGGCGCCGGCGACTACCAGCACCGGGCCGTCGAGCGTCGTCACGGCCTCGAGCTGCTGCGGGTTCAGCTCGTCGGCGTACGGGATACGGAAGTTCGAGGCGGCCGCAGCACGCGGCTCGCCGCGGAGGGTGTAGCGTTTCACGAGACGATCACCTGATACTGGAGCACTAAGCGCTGGCTGCCGAGATTGCAACCGACAGTCGCGCTTCGCGATTGACAGTCGGGAAGCGTGACGTCACGGTCGATGGCGTGCTCATCCACCGCGCGCTCCGTCGCGCTCGACTGCGCGCTCGCGCTCGCCGCGAGCGCCTGTCTCTCCGGCAACACCGCCGAAGACGCCGAACCAACGCGAGGCCGAGAGCGAACGCGCCCGCACGTCACAGCACCTCCACCGCCAGACGCAGGACGCACCCCGCCCCGCGCCATGCCTCGAAGGTTGCCGGACCTGCCTGAGATTGAGGCGGAGCGAAGCGATCGCCCCACCACGCGCACGAGGCAGCCCCGCAGGTTGCTCAAAAGGTCGAGATGCGAGGCGCGAAGGAGCGAGCGCGGAGGCGTAGCGGAGCTACGCCGCACAAGCGAGTCGACTGAGCAACGACGCAGATCGGCCTTTTTCAGCAACTGCGCGCACCCTTGCTTGAACCGGATCGGGGCGACGGGTCAGTATTGCCCGCGAGCCGAGATGGGCTGCGTGATCACATCCGACGGAAGGCAAGCATGGCGCAATATTGGGTCGGCACCTCGGGGTACAACTATCAGGAATGGAAGGGAGCTTTTACCCCGACGATCTGTCCGACAAGAAGATGCTCGCCTTCTACGGCGAGCACTTCACGAGCGTCGAGATCAACTACACGTTCTACCGCATGCCCACCAATCGCATCCTCGCAAACTGGGCCGCGGAGGTTCCCGAGCGATTTCCGTTTCACTCTGAAGGCGCCGCGCCGCATCACGCACGACCAACGCCTGCGGAGCGTCGAGGACACGACGGCCTCGTTCTGCTCGATCGCCAAGACGCTCGGACCGAAGCTCGGCCCCCTGCTCTTCCAGCTGCCGCCGCTACATGAAGAAGGACGTCGAGCTGCTCGAGGTCTTTCTGCACGAGCTGCCGACGGGACTGCAGCCGGTGGTCGAGTTCCGCCACGCCTCGTGGCTCTCCGACGACACCTACGAGGTCTTGAAGCGTTTCGGGGTCGCCCTCTGCGTCGCCGACAGCGAGGAGCGCACGACGCCGCTCGAGGTCACGACCGACTTCGGCTATCTGCGCCTGCGTCGCACCGACTACGATGAGGCGGCGCTCGCGGACTGGGCGCGCGCATCGCGGCCGCCGGCTGGAACGAGATCTTCGTCTACTTCAAACACGAGGAGCAGGGCGCGGGCCCGGCATACGCCAAGCAGTTCCTGGCGCTCCTCGACAGAGGAGCCGCCTGATGGCCGACGACGAGAGAAGCGGGAGCCCCGCACCATCATCATCACCAGATGGCGATCCAAGCCGACCCGGCGACGAGCCTCGGCGTCTACGCCAACTTGATGATGGTGAGTCACCGCAAGGAGGAGTTCATCCTCGACTTCCTGTTCGTCCCACCGCAGCAACCGGCGGCGAATCAGATCCGCGGCGCTGCGCTCGCGGGTCATCACCACGCCCGAGCACGCGAAGCGCATCGTGCGGGCGCTGCAAGAGAACATCCAGCGCTACGAGGCGTCGTTCGGTGTCATCTCCGAAGCGACCGACCTGCCCCGCAACCTGCACTGAGCCGCGACGCATTCGGGGGCCGGCGGTCGGCGTGCGTAGCCGCTTCGCCCTCCTGGTGCTCGTGACCGCGGCGAGCCTCGCGTTCGGCTACTTCGGGCCGGGTGGCCGGCGCGGGACGCGACGCGCGCGTCCGCCGATCGCCGAGCCGCTGCTGGCCGAGGGCGACGCCGCCCGCGAGAGAGAGCGACGACGACGTCGCCGAGATCGCGACCGCGCGCGACGACGAGTCGCACGAGGAGGCGCCAGCCGACGACGCCCCGATCTCCGCAGCCGAGCAGCGAAACCGCGAGGCCGTCGCGCGGGCCAACGACGGGAACTTGAAGGCCGCGACCGAGCTCCTCGCGCGAGGCTCGTCGTCTCGAGCCCGGCAACGATCTCTATCGCACCAACCTGCAGGCGGTGCTGATCAACGCCGCCTTCGCCGACCTCGGCGCCGAGCGCTTCCGCGACGCGATCCCGCGCTTCACCGAGGCGCTCGCCCTCGGCGACCGCGGCGAGATCCGCCGCGGCCTCGGCTACGCCTACTACCGCACCGACAATCCCGACCAAGCGCGCGCCAACCTCGAGCGCGCCGTCGACCAGGGTGCCGGCGACGTCGAGACGTATCTGACGCTCGGCCGCATCTATCTCGACCGCCACGACCAGACGCATGCGCTCGCCATGCTGGAGAAGGCCGTCGCCGCCGGCGCCGATCAACCGGGCCTCGCCGACACCATCGCGCGCTTGAAGCGCGACGCGGAGGCGGAGGCCGATTACCACGCGCTCGGCAGCTCGCACTTCGTCATCAAGATCGAGGGGCGCGAGGACACGGAGGCCGCGCGCACGGTGCTGAACGCGCTCGAGGACGCCTATCGGCGCGTCGGGGCGCGCTTCGCCTACTACCCGCTCGAGCGTCTCGAAGTCGTGCTCTATCCCGACCAGACCTTCCGCGAGGTCACGGGATCACCGCACTGGAGCGGCGGCATCTACGACGGTCGCATCAAGATGCCGATCGGCGGCCTCGCGCGCGGCAGCGACCGCCTCGCCCGCACCGTCCGCCACGAGTACGCGCACGCGGCCATCGTGACGCTCTCGAAAGGCAAGGCGCCGGTCTGGCTGAACGAGGGGCTCGCGCAGGTCGCCGAGGAGACCGGCGACCAGGGACGGAGCCAACCGCCTCCGCATGGCCCTCGCCGACGGCAGCCTGCTGACGCTCACCGACCTCGAAGGCGGCTTCACGCGCTTCGACCGCGACCAGGCGAGCCTCGCATACTCGCAAGCGTACTTCGCCGCCAAGTACCTGCTCGACCAGAAGGGCGGCTACAACGTCCGCCGGCTCCTCGAGGCGATGGCAACGGCGGACACGATCGACGCGGCGTTCCGGCAGGCGCTCGCGATGCCGTACGCGGAGTTCGAGCGCCATTTCCTCGCGGCGCTCGACCGCGCCGCGGGATGAATCGCGGGCCTGCTGTGGTCGCGGACGTTGCGTGGACTGCCCGGTCGCGGCGGGGTACGGGTGGCGCAGAAAGGAGAGTCCCATGCTCATCCGCAGCGTGTTTGCGGTCGTGATCTTGCCGCTTCTAGTGAGCCCGGCGTTCGGCGACGTCTCCGCGGAGGTCAAGGCGCTCGAGGACGCGTTCGCACGCGGCTGTCAGGCCGGTGACGTCGAGGCCGTCGTGAGCCTCTACGCCGAAAATGCGAGCGTCATCTGGCCGGGGCAAGGCGAGGAAGCCAAAGGGAAGGCGGGGATCGCGAAGCTCGCGACCGGGCTCTGCAAGAACACCAAAGACCTGAAGCTCACGGTCAAGTCGCTCGAGGCGAAGTCGCTCGGGACCGACCACATCGCCGTCATCGGTCACTGGGAAATCTCGTCGACGGGCGCGGACGGAAAGACCGCCGTCGCCGAAATGCGCGCGACCGAGATCCTCACCCGCTCCGGCGGGAAGCTACTCTACCTCATCGATCACGGCTCGGTCAGGCTGCCGCCGGCTCCGTAGGTTCCCCAGAGGGGAGCGGCACGGCGTACGCCCGCTCAGCCTTCCGCCTTGCCCCGCGTCCCCTTCTTGAGCGCCTTCTTCCGCATGCGCACGTTCTCGGGCGTGATCTCGACGAGCTCGTCCTCGGCGATCCATTCGAGCGCGGCGTCGAGGCCGATCTCGCGCGGCGGCGTGATGATCGTCGCCTCGTCGTGGCCGGACGCGCGCATGTTGGTGAGCTTCTTCTCCTTGGTGAGGTTCACGTCGAGGTCGTTGTCGCGCGAGTACTCGCCGACGACCATGCCCTCGTAGATCGGCGTGCCGGGCTTCACGAAGATGACGCCGCGCTCCTGCAGGTGGAAGATCGCGTAGGGCGTCGCCACGCCCTCGCGGTCGGCGACGAGCGCGCCGCTGGTGCGGCCGCGGATCGGGCCCGCCCACGGCGCGTAGCCGGCGAAGAGCATGTTGGCGATCCCGGTGCCGCGGGTCGACGTCAGGAAATAGGAGCGGAAGCCGATGAGGCCACGCGACGGGCACGCTGAACTCGAGCCGGACACGTCCCGAGTCGTGGTGCTCCATGCCCGTCATGACGCCCTTGCGGGCCGCCAAGAGCTGCGAGACGATGCCGATGTAGTCCTCCGGGACGTCGATGAAGAGCGTCTCCATCGGCTCCATCAGCTGGCCGTTCTCCTCGCGAGTGATGATCGTCGGCTTCGAGACCTGCAGCTCGTAGCCCTCGCGGCGCATGGTCTCGATCAGCACGGCGAGCTGGAGCTCGCCGCGGCCGGCGACCCGCAGCGTGTCGGGCGAGCCGGTCTCCTCGATCCGCAGGCTCACGTTCTTGCGCGACTCGGCAAAGAGCCGCTCGCGGATCTTCCGCGACGTCACGTGCTGACCCTCGCGGCCGCCCCACGGCGACGTGTTGACGCCGAAGATCATGGCGATGGTCGGCTCCTCGACCCGGATCGGCGGGAGCGCCACCGGGTTCTCGCGGTCGGCGATCGTGTCGCCAATGCCGATCTCGTCGATGCCGCCGATCGCGAGGATGTCGCCGGCGCGCGCGCTCGCGATTTCTTTGCGCGCGAGACCGAGCCACGCGTAGAGCAGGGTGAGCTTGCACGGCAGCTGGGTGCCGTCGGCGCGACAGAGCGTGTACTGACCGCCGGCGACGAGCTCCCCGAGACCAAGCGCCCGATCACGAGGCGCCCGACGTAGTCGTTGTAGTCGAGGTTGTTCACCTGGAATTGCGTCGTCGCGGCGGGATCGTAGGCAGGACCGGGCAGGCGCGCGACGATCGTGTCGAAGAGAACCTTCAGGGTGGTCTCGCTGCCGTCAGAGCCGTGTGGGCCTGGCCGGCGCGGGCATTGGTGTAGACGACCGGGAAGTCGAGCTGGCTCTCGTCGGCGCCGAGATCGATGAAGAGGTCGTAGATCTCGTCCAGCACCTCGGCGATGCGAGCGTCGCTGCGGTCGATCTTGTTGATGCAGATCACCGCCGGGAGCCCGCGCTCGAGCGCCTTTTGAGCACGAAGCGCGTCTGCGGCAGCGGCCCTCCGACGCGTCGACGACCAAGCAGGATGCCGTCGACCATCAAGAGCGTGCGTTCGACCTCGCCGCCGAAGTCGGCGTGACCTGGGGTATCGACGATGTTGATGGTGGTGCCCTCGTAGGTGACGGCGGTGTTCTTCGCGAGAATGGTGATGCCGCGCTCGCGCTCGAGATCGTTCGAGTCCATGACGCGGTCGACGACGACCTCGTTGGCGCGGAAGATCCCGCTCTGGCGCAGCATGGCGTCGACGAGCGTGGTCTTGCCGTGGTCGACGTGAGCGACGATGGCGATGTTGCGGACGTCCGGACGAATCTCGAGATTGGTGGGGAGGCGGAGCGGGTCGTGCCCGGCTCGGCGCCCATGGCGCTCTGTGTCATCGAGGGACTATCCCGGCGCGTCGGCGAGGTGTCAAGCGCGAACCGTTCGCGGCATCACGTCGACTTTGCTACGAAAGAGGCGTCCATGGCGGCCTCCCACCGGTTGGATCTCGTCGGCGTCCCCTGCCCGCTCTCGTGGGCCAAGACCAAGGTCGTGCTCGCCGACCTCGCCCGCGGAGATCTGCTCGAGCTCACCCTCGACGACCCGCGCGGCGCTCGCGACTTGCCGCGTGCCGCCGAAGCCGAGGGCCACCACGTGGTCTCGCAGCACGCGCACGCGACGCGCTGGGTGATCGTCCTCGAGAAGTGAGTCGCTCGCCTTGACCCTCGCGAACGGACGGCAGTACCGTTTCAAACAGTGGTCAAGAGCCAACAAGGCCAGGCTCGCGAGGCCGACGTCCATCCGGCGCTCGATCTGGAAGTGTTCCGCCAGATGGCCGACATGTCGAACGACGGGTTCTACCTCTGCGACGAGCATGGCCGTTTCCTCTACGTGAACGACAGCAGTACGAGCTCGATCGGGTACACCCGCGACGAGCTGCTGACGATGTGCGTGTCCGACATCGCCCCGATTTCCCCCGATCGCCTCAGCAGAGTTCGTGGCCAATCTCCGGCATGGACCCATCGCACCCTTCGAAACGGTGAACCGCCACAAGAACGGCACCTGGTGCCGATCGAGATCAGCGTCGCGCACCTCGAGATCGACGGCGCCGACTACATGTTCGGCGTCGTGCGCGACATCAGCGAGCGGAAGCAGCTCGAGGCGTCACGCAAGAGCTTCACGCAACGCATGCTGCGGACGCTCGAAGCCGAGCGCCAGCGCATCGCGCGCGAGCTCCACGACGACGTCGGCCAGTCCGTCGCGACCGTCGGCGTGCTGTTGCACGCGCTCGAGCAGACGCCGGGATCGGTCGCCGAGGAGGTGCGCCCGGCGCTCGCGCAGACCCACGCCAGCATTCGCCAGATCACCGAGTCGGTGGCGCGGATCGTCCGCGACTATCACCCCGCCGAGCTCCTCGGGCTCGGCCTCGAGGACACACTGCGCTCGCACGTCGTCCAGTTCACTCAGCGTCACCATCTGGCGCTCGAGCTCGCGACCACCTCGACGGCGGGCCTCCTCGACCACGAGCAGGAGCTCCACCTCTATCGCATCGCGCAGGAAGCGCTCACCAACATCGCACGCCACGCGCATGCGCGCCGCGTGGTCGTCCGCCTCAAACGGCAGCATGGGGAGCTCGTCCTGACGGTTCGTGACGACGGGATCGGCTTCACGCCCGAGACCTCACGGGCGAGCGGCGGCCTCGGCCTCGTGACGATGCAGGAGCGGGCCGAATTGATGCATGCGACGCTGACTCTCGAGTCGGCTGCGCGCCACGGCACCGAAGTGCGGATCGCAATCCCGGTGGACGCCGTGCGCGCCGCCGCGACGGCCGTGCTCGTCTCCGCTACCCCCGTCGCTCGAGACGCCCGACGGCCGAGACGACCGCGGCCGACCGCCGCTTGACCGTCCTCGAAAGACCGCGCCGATGACCAAGCTCGCGGGATCCTCGGTCGCTGCTTCCGAGCCTGCCGGCGCCGCTCGACCTCGACGTCTTCCGTCGCATGGCCGACATGTCGAACGAAGCGTTCTTCCTCGCCGACGCGACGGCCCATCTCCGTTACGTGAACGAGCGCGCGCCCTCAGCCTCACCGGCTACGCCCGCGACGAGCTCCTCGGCATGACGCTCTTCGACCTCGACCCCGAGTACCCGCGCCCGCAGGTGTTCGCGATGCTCGAAGAGGCGGCCCATGGCATCATTCCGCCTTCGAAGCGCGGACGCTCCGCCGCGACGGGGTCTACATCCCGACCGAGGTGAGCCTCGCCCGTATCGACTACGGCGGCGCCGCCTACCTCTTCGGCGTCGTCCGCGACATCACCGAACGGAAGCAGATCGAGGCGGTCCAGCGGAGCTTCGCGCGCCACATGCTCGAGAACCTCGAGACCGAGCGCCAACGGGTGGCGCGTGAGCTGCACGACGACGTCGGCCAGGCGGTCGCGACGGTCGGCGTCTTGCTCCACACCCTCGCGCAAACGCCGGGAGCCGTCGCCGAAGCCATGCGACCGGCGCTCCAGACGACGCTCGACGACCATCGGCGGCATGACGGAATCGGTGGCGCGCCTCTGCCGCGAGTACCATCCGGCGGAGCTGCTCGGACTCGGCCTCGAAGGGACGCTCCGCGCCTACGTCCGCGAGTTCGCCCGCCGGCACGGCCTCGCCTCACGGATCTCCACCGCCGGACTCGAGCAGCCGCTCGACGGCGAGCAGGAGCTGCACCTCTATCGGATCGTCCAGGAGGCGCTCACCAACGTCGCGCGTCACGCCCGCGCGCGCGAGGTGACGGTCCGTCTGGCACGGCGCGGTCAGCGCCTCGCGCTCAGCATCTGCGACGACGGCGTCGGGTTCACGCCCGGAGCCTCCGAGCCGCACAGCCTCGGCCTTGCGACCATGCGCCGAGCGCGCCGAGATCATGGGTGCGACGCTCACGATCCGGAGCCGCCCGCGCCGCGGGACCGAGGTGCGCGTCGCGCTTCCGCTGACGGCGAGCCACGTCGCAAAGCCGTGACGCCGGCACGGACGGCGGCGCACGGCTGATCGCGGCGCGCTGTCCCGGGACACCACCATGCGCCGACGCCGGCTTGACGGTGGCGACGCCGCAACGCTAAGCGTCCGCGGTGGCTGCTGCGTTCAAGCCGCCCGCGGCGTCGGCGGTTTCCCTGCCCTCGACCTCGCCGTCTTCCGCCAGATGGCCGACATGTCGAGCGAGGCGTTCTTTCTCACCGACGCTGCCGGCAACTTCCGTTACGTCAACCAACGCGCCCTCGAGCTCGGCGGCTGGACCTGGGAGGAGCTCACCCGCATGACGATCGCGGACGTCAATCCCGACTTCCCGCTGGCGCTTTACCGGCAAGCGATCGCGACCTTGCCGCCCGGACCCGGCATGGTGTTGCCCGTCCGCGCGCTGCGCAAGGACGGGACGTTCTTTCCGAGCGAGGTGAGCTTCGCGCGCATCGAGATCGCCGGCGAGCCCTACGTGTTCGGAGTCGCGCGCGACATCACCGAGCGGACCCACATGGAAGCGACCCAGCGCCAGTTCGGCCAGCGCATGCTCGAGGTGCTGGACGCCGAGCGCCGCCGCCTCGCCCGCGAGCTCCACGAGGACGTCGGGCATGCGGTCGGGACCATCGACGCGCTCCTCGAAGCGCTCGAGCGAACGCCGGGTGCCGTCGTCGACGACCTCCGCCCGACGCTCACGGCGACCCATGCGACCGTCCGGCAGATCACCGAGTCGGTCGCGCGCCTGATGGATCACACCCACCCGGCCGAGCTCTTGGGTCAGGGCCTCGAATCGACGCTGCGGACGCATGCGCAGGCATTCGCGCTCCGCCACGGCTTGGCGCTCCGGCTCGCGACGGTCCCGCTCGGCAGCGCCCTCTCCGCCGAGCACGAGCTGCACCTCTACCGGATCGTCCAAGAGGCGCTCACCAACGTCGCCCGCCACGCGGGCGCGACGCAAGTCGCCGTCCACCTGGCGCGGCGGCGCCGCCGCGTCGTCCTCACGATCGTCGACGACGGCACCGGCTTCGACCCGGCCGAGCCTGCGCCTCGCCGGGCTCGGGCTCACGACCATGCGCGAGCGTGTCGAGATGATGGGCGGCGAGCTCCGCATCCGCGCCGGCGTCGGGCGCGGCACCACGATCCACGTCACCCTCCCGATCGGCCTCCGAGTGAGCGCGGCCGGTCAGCCCCGGCCGCGCATGACCGCGAACGCCCGTTCGTGATGGTGCGCGAGGGCGTCGGCCGGATACCGGTGCCGGCGCCCGTAGACGCAGGCGACGCGCGCGTGGCATCGATCGGCGCACGGATTCTCCGGACCGCGCTCGACGCGAAACGCGACGCAGCGGGGCACGTCCCACCCCGTCGGGTGGGCGACCGCCGCCCCGGGGCATGCGGTCACGCACGGACGGTCGCGGCATGCGGGACAGGGGTCGAACCCCGCCGCCGGCCGTGGGGCCGCGAGCGACGGCGGCGACCAGCAGCGCGCCGCGGAGCGCCATCCACGGTCCGAACTCGGGGTGGATCAGCACGCCGAGCAGCCCCCGCCGTCCGAGCCCCGCCGCCTCGGCGAGGTGGACGAACGACAGCGGCGGGGTGGTATCGCGAAACGGCAGACGCAGCTCCGCACGGAGCCCCGCACGTGCGGCGACCGGCAGCGCGTACGACTCCAGGACCTGCACCGTGAATGCATCGAGCGGGTGCGCGACGTCGGCGGCCTCCGCGTGCGCGGATACGTGGTCGCGATACGCGCCCAGAAGGACCCGCCGCCGTTCCCGATCACGATGATGGAGCCGGCAGTCGCCGCCCCCAGCCGATGGCTCGACGGAACGAGGGCGTCGTACGCCCGCGGCGTCGTCACGCCGATCAGGTTCAGACCGAAGGGCGCGGAGCGTACGCGCGAGCTCGGCGAGCACGAGCCGGGCGCTCAGAGCGCGCGCGGAGCCGTCGCCGCTGCTTCGAGATGCTCGAGACGCACGAGGGATCGCGTGCAGGCCGAAGAGGACCGCGCTCCCGACCGTCCCCAGAGACCGCCGATGATCGCCGTCACGATGTAGGCGATGTGACGCAGCAGCGCGGCGTAGTACTCGCCCTGGAAGAGCACGTGATCGGGATGGCGCGCGAGCGCCTCCCCGGCTTGGAAGAACGTGACGTCCCGGATCGCGAGCATCGCCGCCATGGCGAACGTCGCGAGGCCCCCGAACAGGAGCACGCCCCCGAGGAGCCGCAGGTACGAGCGCATCGTCAGCCTCGATCCCGTGACGCTCGCATCGGCGACGCCGCCAACACGATCGGCGCGACCGTTCGCGACCGCATGAATTCCAGGTGCAGCTTGGCACACGCTCCGAGGCGCTCGCCGGGCACTGATTGGCCGCTGATGCCTGCACGACGACCGCGACGAACGCCGCGACCAGAACGCCTCCGATCAGCCGACGATTCTTCATGGGACGACCATACGACGGACGCGACATCCGCGACAACACGACCCGCGCGCTACAGATCGAAGCGATACACCGCGAGGCCGCACCGCCGCGCCTCGTCGTAGCCGATCCACTTCGCGAGCGGCGGCGTCGCTCTGCGGGACCTGGCGAAAGCCCTGGCGCTCGAAAAATTGCCCGACGCGTTCCTGGGTCGTACACGCGAAAAGATACGCGAGACCGCGTTCCCGCCCGACGGTCTTCATGCAGGCGATCAGCTTGACGCCGACGCCCTCACCCTTGAAGCGCGTGATCGTATAGAGGCCGACGATCTCACCGGCGCGCTCGGCTTCGTCAGCGCTCGGTCTGCAACGAGCAGACGCCGGCGAGGTGGTGCTGACCGATGGTCGCGCCGTAGCCGGAGAAGAGAATCGGCGCGATCTCGGCGGGCGTGCGGACCTTGAGGTAGCCCCTCGCGCTGGCCGCGCTCGAGCACCTTCTCGACCTCGTGGTAGTCGTCGAGCGAGAGCCGCTCGACCTTGCAGTAGTCCTCGCGGGTGAAGAGCGTGCCGGAGCCTTCGTAGGTGAAGAGCTCCCGGGCGATGCCGTCGAGGGTGCAGACGTTGATCGCGGTCACGCCGTCGACGAGACCGGTGCGGACGGCGGCGAGGAGGCGCGCCGCGTCCCGAGGCCGGCCGACTCGGCCTCGCCCGCGTTCAGCAGCTGCGTCGTCATCCCCTCGTCCATGAAGGACAACGGCCGGTCCGCGCCGGCGCCCTGATGCCGCCCTCGGGATCGGCGATCACCAGCTTGTGGACCCGCAAGCGAGCCCCGAGGCGGGCCGCGAACGCCGCGAGACGTTCGGGGGTGTCGGCGTCGCAGAGCCCGAGGAAAAATGGCGTGGCCCGCATGATGTCCCAGAGACGCACGAGAACCGTGTCGGCGATGGTCGGCGTCGCGACCTCCTCGGCGGATAGACGGAGCACCGGGCCGGCGCCATCCGCGCGGGAACAGACGGAGCTGCGGAAACGGCAGCGGAACCTGCGCCGCCGACGGCAGACCGGTGAGCGGACGTTCGAGCGCACGGAGCGCGCTCCGCTCGCGCGCGGCTGGACCACCGAGCAGGATCAAGACGCGCGTGTCGTTCGAGAGAAGATCGCGCGTCACCTCGCCGAGCGCGCGCAAGCGATCGGGCGGTCCTGCGTGGTGCACGGCGAAGATCAACGTCCGCCCGCGGAACTCGTCGAGGTAGAACTCCTTCTCGGTGAACACCACCGTCGCGCGTCTCGGCGCCATGCGCGCAGTTACCATGAAAGTCCGAGCGGCGCGAAAGTCGGACGCCACGTTGCTTTTGACCAACGCCCCCCATAGGTAGGCCGCGTGATGCGCTCCCCGATGTCACGTGTGTTGGTCGGCGTGCTCGCAGTGTTCCTCGCGACGAGCGCGTGCGTCGCGCCCAACGCCGGCAAGGGAACCCGCAAAGACAAGGGCTCGACCTCGATCACGCTGGCAGCGTCGCCCACGGCCTCGCCGATTCCGGGACGCGCCGAGGGTCGCGCGGGCGCGGTCGCGGCGGAGCACCAGCGCGCGGCCGACATCGGGCTCGCGATGCTCGAGCGCGGCGGCAATGCCGTCGACGCGGCGATCGCCACCGCCTATGCGGTCTGCATCCTGAATGCGTCGTCGTGCGGCATCGGCGGCGGCGGCTTCATGTTGGTGCATCAGACCGACGGCTCGGTAGAGCGCGCTCGACTATCGCGAGACGGCGCCGGCGCTCGCCCATCGCGACATGTATCGGCGCGACGGCGAGGTCCAGGCCGAGCTCTCCCGCCACGGCGGGCTGGCCATCGCGGTCCCGGGCGAGTTGCCGGCCTCGAGGAGGCACGCGAGCGCTTCGCGCGCCTCCCGCGCGACGTGCTCATGGCTCCCGCGATCGCGCTCGCGCGCGACGGCTTTCCGCTCGGACCGCACCTCGCCAAGGAGATCAACCAGAATCTGACGGCGCTCCGCGCCACGCCGGCGCTCGCCGCCCTCTTCCTCGACCCTGCGGGCAACCCGCGACCCGAGGGAGACGTCATCCGCATGCCGGCGCTCGCGACGACGCTCGAGCGCATCGCCCCGCGAAGGTGCGAACCCGTTCTACCACGGGACCATCGCCGACGAGATCGCCGGCGCGATCCGGGCCGCCGGTGGCATCCTCTCGAACAGCGACCTCGCGAACTACCATTCCCATTGGCGCCATGCGCTGCGCGGCACGTACCGCGGCTTCGAGGTGTTCACGATGCCGCCGCCGAGCTCCGGCGGCGTGATCGTGGAGATCCTGAACATCCTCGCGGGTGACGATCTGGCCGCGCTCGGCCGGACGAGCCCGGCCTATCTCCACCTCCTCGCAGAGGCCATGAGTCACGGCTTCGCCGACCGCGCGCGCTGGTACGGCGATCCGGAGTTCAGGCCGGTGCCGATCGACCGACTGACCTCGCCGGCCTACGGCAGCATGCTGCGGCAGCGCATCGTGCCGGACGTGACGCTGCCGCAAGACCGGTACGGGACCGCCCCCGACGCCGGCACCACGCACCTCTCGGTGATCGACGGCCAGGGATGGCCGTCGCGTGCACCACGACCATCAACACCGCGTTCGGCGCCATGCTGGTCGCCGGTTCGACCGGCATCATCCTCAACAACGAGATGGACGACTTCGCCTCCGCGCCCGGAGTGCCGAACAGCTTCGGCCTGATCGGCGGCGAGGCGAACGCGATCGCCCCGGGCAAGCGCCCGCTCAGCTCGATGACGCCGATCATCGTCCGGGCCGAGGGCCGGCCCCGACTGGTGGCGGGAGGCTCAGGCGGCCCGCTCATCATCTCCGCAACGCTGCAGACACTTCTGGGGGTTCTCGATTTCGGCCTCGATCCTGCCGCAGCCGTGGCTGCGCCGCGCATCCACTCAACAGTGGGCGCCGCCCGCCCTCATCACCGAGACCGACCTCGATCCCGGGATCGCCGCCGACCTGACGGCGCGCGGGCACGTCGTCCGCCGCCTCCCGTTCGCGGGCGCCGTGCAGATCGTCGTCGCTCGCGACGACGGGACGTTGATCGCGGCAGCGGACCAGCGCAAGCAAGGTGGTGCCGCGGCCCACTGATGGCCTCGGGCCTCGCCATCGTCGTCGCGACCCGCAACCGCGAGTCCCACCTCCGTCGCCTGCTCGCGAGCACTCTTCGCGATGACCGGCGTCGAGCGCAGCGCCCCGGCGGTCGTGATCGCCGACAACGGCTCGACCGACGGCACCGCCGACCTCGTCGCCGCGACGGCGCTGACGCATCCGACCGTCGGCCGCCTCGAGGTACCGGTCGGCGGAAAGAGCCGCGCTCTCAACGTCGCCATCCGCGCGACGCCGGCCGAGCGCTTCGCCTTCGTCGACGACGACGTCGAGCTCGATCGCGATTGGCTCGTCGCCGTCGACGGCTTTTCGCCCGCGCGCACGTCGGCGCCGCCCAGGGCACGATTCGCACTGGCGCCGGCGGCGGCCGCCGATCCCCTTCTCGTCGGCCGCGGTCGAGCGCTGGCACACGATCCCGCACTGCGACTACGGACCGACGGTTGCCGAGGCACCCTCGCTGATCGGTGCCAACATGCTCGTCGAACGACGCGCCTTCGCGCGCGTCGGGCTCTTCGACGAGCGCCTCGGTCCGGGCGCCGCCGGCGCCTCCGAGGACACCGAGCTCGCCGCCCGGTTGCGCGCGGGCAGGCGAGCGCATCGGCTACATCCCGGATGCGATCGTGTACCACGCCGTCGAGCCCGATCGCCTCTCCGCCGCGTACTTCCGGAGCCTCCACGAAGCGCGCGGTCGGAGCCGGATCTACTACAAATTCGCTGAGCGCCGCTCCCCGTTCGGCATCACGCTTCGGCTCCTGCCCGACCTCGGGCGTGCCGGGCTCGGCGTCGCGGCGACCGCGCTCGGCAGCGGCGGCGAGGCGCGCCGGCGGGCGCTCGCCCGCTGGTATCACTACCAGCGCCATGCTCGCGGCGGGACGCGCGCCCCGCCTCCCTGGCGGCGTGCCGACCCTCGCCGACCCCTGAGCCGCGCCACGGGTCCGCGCGCCGGCGTCAGACGCGCGACGGTGCGTGCGGGTCGCGCTCGGCGGTGAGCGCGAGTCCCGCCGCCCACAGCGTCCACAAGAAGAGGTGGAACGGGCCACGCGGCATGTCGGCGATCGAGAACACGGCGGTCGCCGCGAAGCACAACAGCAAGACACCGGCGAGACGGGCGTCGGCGGGATCGCCGTGCGCGCGCCGCCTCCAGAGATCGCGCACCACCACGAGGAACGTCGCCGCGATACAGCACGAGCCCGACGAGGCCCACCCCGAAGGCGAGCTGGAGGGGCAGATCGTGCGCGTGCGGGAAGTCCTCCGAGCGAACGGGGTTGTGGGCGATGTAGAGCGCCTGAAAGGTCTTGTCGCCCCAGCCGTGACCGACGAAGGGACGCTCCGCGATCAGCTCCACGGTGCCGCGCCAGAGCTCGACGCGATTGTGGAGGTCCAGATCGTCGCGTCGAGGAAGCGCGGATTGACGATCGGCGCGACGACGGCGCACGCGGATCAAGGCGACGACGGCGAGCCAGCGCGCGGCCGGACGGCGCTGCGCCGCGAGCGCCAGGATCACGAGCGCCACGAGGCTCAGCTGCGCGGTCCGCGACGCGAAGAGCCAGAGCAACACGAGCCCGGTCGCGAGCTGGAGCGCGAACACGAGCTTGCCGAACCGCCACGCGCTCGACGCCAGCAGCCATCCGAGCGCGAACGAGGCGACGATCAGCCCTGCGAACGTGTTGATGTGCTGGAAGCTGAACGGCTCCATCACGCGCTGCCCGAAGTGCCAGCCGACGCCGACCGTCCGAAACCACACCAGGATCTCGACCGCGTAGATGACCGTCAGCGAGACGCAGAGGCAGAGCAGGACGTACTCGATGTTCTCGCGGGTGCCGAGGAGCTGGGCCGTGCTCCACGCGAACGCCGAGAGCGTCGCGAGCTTGATCCAGTCGCGGAGCGCCAGGTACAGGTCAGGCGCCCAGAGCGTCCCGAAGAGCGCCCAAGCGACGAAGAGCAGCAGGAGCACGAGGGCGGGGTTGGCCCGCAGTGCAAAGGGCCGGCGCGCGGCCGAGAGGGCGTGAGCGCGACGCCACCCCACGCGAACACGTCACGCGGCGCACCCGACCACTCGACGACGAGCGTGAAGACCAGGATCGCCGTGGCCCACCGGGCCACCCGCGGGTTCATCGAGAGGCGGTCCACAACGGGCCGCTCTTGTAACGCGTTTGTCACGACGCGGGTAGTCCTCGCCGCCGGCGGGTCGCTGATTCGGGCCAAGACGTAGTCGGTGCGACGGCCACCGTCACAGCACTACCCGCCGGCGGCACTGCAGCGCGGGCTGAGGACGATCGTCTCCTCGCGCCGGGCCCCGACCGAGATCATCGTGAAAGGCGTCCCGGAGAGCTCCTCGAGGCGCGCGACGTAGCGGCGCGCGTTGGCGGGAGATCCTCCAGGCGCGCGGGCTCCGTGAGCGGCTCCGTCCATCCGGAAGCTCCTCGTACTCCGGCACGGCCGCGTCGAGCAGCCGCACGCTCGCCGGCACGCGTTCGAAGCGCTCGCCGTCGGCGTGATAGGCGGTGCAGATCCGGAGCGGGTCGAGGCCGGTCAGCACGTCGAGCTTCGTGAGCGCGATGCCGGTCAGGCCGTTCAGGCGCGCCGCCTGCCGCACCAGCACCGCGTCGAACCAGCCGCAGCGCCGCGGCCGGCCGGTCGTCGCGCCGAACTCGTCGCCGGTCTCGCGGAGGCGGACGCCGATCGTCGCCGTGCTCTTCGGTCGGAAACGGTCCGTTCCCGACGCGCGTCGTCGTAGGCCTTGCAGATGCCGATGCACGCTCTTCACGACGCCGGCGCCGATCCCGGCGCCCGCCGCCACCGCGCCCGCGACGCAGTTGCGACGACGTCACGTACGGATAGGTGCCGTGGTCGACGTCGAGCATGGTGCCCTGCGCGCCCTCGAAGAGCACGCGGCGGCCGGCCTCGATCTCGCGATGCAGATAGAGCGCGGTGTCGGTCACGTAGCGGCCGGAGTCGGTCGGCGTGGTTGCGGAACGCGTCGTAGATCGTCGTGAAGTCGAGTCCCTGCTCCTGCAAGATCGCTTTCAGGTAGTGGTTCTTCTCCTGGATGTTGCGCTCGAGCTTCTCCCGGAAGACGACCTCGTCGAGCAGGTCGACGATGCGGATGCCCGTCCGCGCGATCTTGTCCTCGTAGGCCGGGCCAATGCCGCGTCCGGTGGTGCCGATCTCGCCCTTCCGCGCAGGCGCTCGCGCGCGAGGTCGATCGCCTTGTGGTAGGGCAGGATGAGGTGGGCTTCGTCACTGATCTTGAGGCAGGCGTCGTCGGTGAGATAGCCGCGCTTCCGGAGCGCCAGGAGCTCGTCGACGAGCACGGCGCGGATCCACCACCACGCCGTTGCCGATGACGCAGATCTTGCCCGGATTGAGGACGCCCGACGGGATCAGGTGCAGCACGGTGCGCTCGTTGCCGACGACGAGCGTGTGGCCCGCGTTGTTGCCGCCCTGAAAGCGCACGACGATGTCGGCGTCGTGCGCCAGGATGTCGACGAACTTCCCTTTGCCCTCGTCGCCCCACTGGACGCCGACGACCACCGGTGGTGGTCATCCCGGGCCTCAGAGCTGGCAGGAGCTGCGCCGCGAGGATGTCGGGCGAGCGGCGGAGCTCGGCGAGCACCGCTTCAGGAACCGCTTCGTCGACGTGGACGAACGAGATCGCCATGCCGCCGGCTTTCTCGCGCCCGAGCTCGAGGCCGGCGATGTTGATGCCGTGCTGGCCGAGCAGGGTACCGACGCGTCCGACGACGCCCGGAACGTCGCGGTTGTTGAGCATTGCAACACGTTCCCTCCGGCACGGCCTCCATGTAGAAGTCGTTGATCCGCACCAGGCGCAGGATGTTGGCGCCGAAGACCGCGCCCTCGACCACCTGCGTCGCCGAGGGCGCGGGTGACGCGCACGGTGATCGCGTTCACGAAGTTGGTCGGTCGGCTCGGCACGCGCCTCCTTCACGACGATGCCGCGCTCGCGCGCGAGGGCCGGCGCGTTCACGTAGTTGACGTCGTCGATGAAGCGCGTGAGGAGACCGCGCAGCACCGCGATCGTGACCGGCCGGACGTCGAGCTCGGCGACGGTCCCCGCGTACTCGACCGTGATCTCGGTCGGCGGCTCGGTCGAGAGTTGGGCGAGAAAGCTCCCGAGCTTCTCCCGAGCAGGAGATGCGGCCGCAGGAGCTGCAGCATCTCGGCACTCACCGACGGCATGTTGACGGCCGCCTGAACCTCGCCGCGCACGAGGAAGGCGGTGATCTGCTCGGCGATCGCGATCGCCACGTTGATCTGCGCCTCGCTGGTCGCGGCGCCGAGATGCGGGTCACGACCACCTGCGGCAACGCCAGCAGCGGATGGTCCTTCGGCGGCGGCTCCTCGGCGAAGACGTCGAGCGCCGCGCCGGCCACCTTTGCCACTCGTGATGGCAGCGTGCAGCGCGCGCCTCGTCGACGATCCCGCCGCGCGCCGCGTTGATCACCGCGCACGCCCTTCTTCATCTTGGCGAAGGCGGCGGCGTTGATGAGCCCCTTGGTCTCGGCGTCATCGGCACGTGCACCGAGATGAAGTCGGCAGCGCGCGTACAGGTCGTCGAGCGAGACGCAGCTCGACCTTGAGCTTGGCGGCCGCCTCGGCCGTGACGAACGGATCGTAGCCGATCACGCGCATGCGCAAGCCCTGGGCGCGCTCGGCGACGATCGCGCCGATGTTGCCGAGGCCGACGATCCCGAGCGTCTTGTTGCAGACCTCGGTGCCCGTGAACTTGTGCGCTCCCACTTGCCGTTCGCGGAGCGACGCGTCCGCCTGCGGAATCCACCGCGCCGACGCGCAGCATCAGCGTGATCGTGTGCTCGGCGGTCGTGACGTTGTTGCCGCCGGGCGTGTTCATCACCACGATGCCGCGCGCGGTCGCCGCGGCGACGTCGATGTTGTCGACGCCGATGCCGGCGCGTCCGATGACGCGCAGCTTGCCGTGGCTCTTCAGCGTGTCGGATGTCACTTTGCTGCCGCTGCGGATCACGAGCGCGTCGTACTCGCCGATCACGCGCGCGAGCTCGTCCGGCTTCATGCCGGGCTTGAGATCGAGCTCGATCTCGGGATTGCCGGTGAAGACGTCGACGCCCTGCTGATCGAGGGGTCGGTCGCGAGGACTCGGTAGGTCATGGGTCGTCCTCTCCTTCAGGCCGCGGGCACGGCGGGCATGCCGGCCATCAGCACCTTTTGCGCGGCGCCGACGCCCGCGCCGAGCTGGATCTCTTTCCCGAACGCGGCGATCCCCATCTCGAGCGCGGCCATGGCGGTCACGATGTCGAAGCTGCCGATGTATCCGAGGTGCGCGACCCGACAGATCCTGCCCTTCAGCTGATCCTGGCCGCCGGCGAACGTGATGCCGACCTTGTCGCGGAGATAGCCGACGAGCTTCCCGGGAACGCCGTCCGGCAGGAAGATGCCGGTCGTGGCCGGGCTCGGCGCGGTCGGGGCGACGAGCCTCAAACCGAGGGCCTCGGCGCCGGCGCGGGTCGCGCGTGCGAGCCGATCGTGGCGCGCAAAGACGTTGTCGAGCACCTTCCGCGAACATCATGCGCAACGCCTCGTGCAGACCGAAGATCAGCGAGATCGCCGGCGTCCACGCGGTCGTGTGTTTCTGCTGGTTGTCGCGCTCGCGCTTCAGGATCGAAGTAGAAGCGCGGCGCACTTGGCGGCGGCCGCCGCCTTCCACGCCTTCTCGGAGAGCGCGATGAACGCGAGACCGGGCGGCAGCATCAACGCTTTCTGCGAGCCGGTCAGCAGGACGTCGATGCCGAGCGCATCCATCGGGAGATCGAGCACGCCGACCGCGGTGATGCCGTCGACGACCAGCAACGTGTCGGTCTCGCGGGTGATCTTCGCGACCTCGGCGACCGGGTGCAGCACGGTCGTCGACGTTTCGCTGCCCTGCATGAGGACGAGCTTGGTCTCGGGATGCTCCTTCAACGCCTTCGCGATCGCGGCCGGGATCGACGGCGGTGCCCCACTCGACCTTGAGCTCGGTCACGGTGAGGCCGTAGGCGGCGGAGATCTTGCCCCAACGCTCGCCGAACTTGCCGCCGTTCACCACCAGCACGCGGTCGCCGGGCGAGGTCGTGTTGGTGATGGCGGCCTCCATCGCGCCCGAGCCGGACGAGGCCAGCATCAGGACGTCCTGCGTGGTCTTGAAGAGTCCCTGCAGCGACTTCGCGGTGTCCGCGAAGAGCGCTTCGAACTGCGGCGTGCGGTGATGGAAGATCGGCTGCGCCATCGCCAGCAGCACGGATTCGGGAACGGGAGTCGGACCGGGAGCGAGCAGATATTTCTTGATCATGATGTCCTACCAGTCTTCCGGGGACCTGGCGGTCGCAAAAAAGCCTGGACCCCTTCTAGTCAGAGGCCCAGGCGTTCGGCTCCTGAAGGTCGCACTTCCTCGTGGTGCTCCACGTCAACGCCAGTCGTGCGATACCCAAACAGTCGTATGAAGGGGCGGAGCGTAACCAAGCACCCTATGAGTGTCAAGGTGACGCGACGGTCGCGCAACTCGGCGCGCGGCACTGGTACGCCAGGCGCGCTCGTCGTAAAAGCGCCGGGACCGAAGCCCGAAATCGCCGGCCGCGCCGGCACGGCGACGGAAGAGCGCGACGGCGCAATGCCGGCCGTCCGCGCAAGGAGCGGCTGCATGCGAACGTGTCGACGAATCGGGATCGCGGTACTGGTGGGGATCGTGGCCCACGCGGGACTGGCGGTGGCGGATGACGCCCCGGCCGCCGCGCCGCCCATTGCCTCGAGTGAAAATCCCGTCGGGCATGCGACTATCGACACCGAGACGTCGGCGACACGCGAGGCCGAGTTCGAGCAGACCCCGTACTTGCCGCAGATCTTCGCCCATCAATGGATCTATCGCGGCTCCGAGATCACGACGCCCGAGGCGTCGGCCGATGAGAGGCGAGACGGCCCGGTTGACGGTCGCCGAGGCGGTCCATCAGGCGCTCCCGCACAATCCCGGCGTTGCGCGCGCAACGCCTGACCCCGCTCCGCCAACGTCAGGACGTGAACACGGCCGAAGCGATCTTCGATCCCATTCTCACGGGCGCCGTGAACAAGGACCGCCAGGAGTCCCGAACTCCTCGGCGTTGGCCGGCGTCCTCGTGAACGTCCAACAGAATTTCAACGCCGATCTCGGGTTCAAGAAGACGCTCCGCACCGGCGGCGACTTCGAGAATCGACTTCACCAACAATCGTTTCGTGTCGAACGCCCGGTTCCAGGGCCTCATCCCACAGTACGAACCCGAGTTGTGGTGTTCTCGTTGAATCAGCCATTGCTGCGAAACTTCGGGCTCAACTTCGCCTACCTCCTCGTCAACGTGACGAAGCTGCAATCGGAGGCTGCGGCGTGGACTTATCGAGCGCAGCTCTCCGATTTCGTGAAGCGGGTGATTGCGGCGTACTGGGTCGTCGTCTTCACGAAGCAAAACCTCGTCGTCCAGCAGGAATCCTCGAGCTCGCGCGGCAGACCCTCCGCGCGAGAACAACGAGCGCGTCCGGGTCGGCCTGCTCGCCCCCGTGGCGGTAAAGGAAGCCGAGAGCCAAGCCGCGGCCCGCGAGCAGCAGGTCATCGTCGCGAACAATCAGCTCGACAACGCGCTCCGACTGCTGCGGCAGATCGTCTATCTGCAGAAGGGCGACTCCTTCCTCCCACGTCCGATCGAGCCGGTCGACCAGCCGCGGACGACGCCCGTCACCGTCGACGCCAATGCCGCGCTCAACTTGGCGCTCGAGCAGCGTCCCGAGGTGCACGCCCAGACTCTCGACCTCCAGAGCAAGCAGGTGACCGCGCGGGTGCGCGAAGACCAGCTGCTGCCCCGCGCGGATTTCGTCGGCAACTTCGGCTGAACGGCCTTGCGGGTGACGCCGTGACCGTGACGGATACGAGCACCGGCCAGCAGGTCCAAACGCCCTTCGACGGCCCCTACTCGGAGGCGCTCGATCGCCTGACCAGCAAGAAGTTCTACTCGTACACGGTCGGGCTCGCGGTGGAGATCCCGATCGGCAATGCCGCCGCCAAGAGCGAGTACACCAAGGCGAAGATCGACGTCTCGCAGTCGGAGCTCACTCGTCGCCAGCTTTTCTCCGACATCAGCCTCGAGGTGTCGACGGCGGCGAACGACGTCATCGCGAACATGAAGCGCATCCAAGCGTCACGGGTCGCCCGCGAGCTCGCGGAAGAGAACCTGCGCAATCAGCAGAAGCGGCTCGAGGTCGGGATCGCCACCACCAAAGACGTGCTCGACTTCCAGGACGACCTCACCCAAGCTCGCGGCGTCGAGCTCCAGGCGGCGACCGACTACAACATCTCGCTCGCCGAGCTGGCCCGCGCGCAGGGAACGATCCTCGACGAGTACTCCGTCGTCGATCGAGGTGCCGGGCAGAGCGCTTCGTCCCGTGGTGGGCGCGCTTCTAGTCGGTACGTCGAGCGCGAGTCCTCATGCCGCCGATGTCCCGATGCGAGCCCGCGTGGGGCGAGGGCACGCGGCGATCTCGTCACGTCCGCGCGCGCGTCGCGACCACGATCTGCACGCGCTCGCCGGCGACGAGGCGCAGACGCTCGACGCGGAACCCGGCGCCTTGCACCGCGCGTGCGGTCGGGTACGCGAGCCGCCGCCAAGCGTGCCGCCGGCGACCACCCGGGCACGGATGGCGCGCCCGCGACCGCGGCCAAGGCGTCGACGAGACGGCGCGGGACGATTGTGATCGACGACGACGACGCCGCCCTCACCCGCGAGCCCTTCGGCGACCTCCCGGAGCACCGCGGCGACGCTCCTCGTCCGCTGAGCGGGATGTCCGACCGCCGAGAGGATCACCCACGCGAAGGCCGTATGCTCTGGTCGCGGCAGCGCACTCGCCCCACTCGATCCAAGGAGCATCCGACACGCCGAGCTCCGCGGCGATGCACTCAGCCGCCTCCCGCCGCCACGCCGGCTCGCGACGCGCGTGCGACGTGGAGCTACCGTCCGTTGCGGCTGCGGATCAGCGTCGTGAACTCCTCGCGCGTTTCCTGGCGATCGCGGAAGGTTCCGAGCATGCAGCTCGTCACGACGACGGAGTTCTGCTTCTCGACGCCGCGCATGCGCATGCAGAGATGCTCGGCCTCGACGACGACCCCGACACCCTGCGGATCGATCGCGTCCATGAGCGACGTCGCCACCTGGGTGGTGAGGCGCTCCTGCACCTGCAGCCGACGGGCGAAGACCTCGAAGAGGCGGGCCAGCTTGCTGACGCCGAGGATCTTCTTGCTGGGAATGTAGGCGACGTGCGCCTTCCCGAAGAACGGCAGCAGGTGGTGCTCGCAGAGCGTGAAGAAATCGAGATCCTTGAGCACGATCATCTCGGAATACTCTTCGCTGAAGAGCGCCGAGTTGAGGATCGCGGCCGGATCTTCCTGATACCCTTTGGTGAGGAACTCGAGCGCGCGCGCCACACGCTCCGGAGTCTTCAACAGGCCTTCGCGGTCGGGATCTTCCCCAATCGTCCGCAGGATGGCGCGGACGTGGTCTTCACCGCTCAAGACTTGCCTTTCTTCTCGATGGCGCGGACCTTCTGGTACTTCCGGTAGTCGTAGCCGGTCGCCATGGCCATCAGGAGACCTTCCATCCCACCCTCACGCTCGCGGCGGAGAATCATGAGACGGTCGTAGAACTCGCGGAAATCGCGGTTGATGCGGTGCGCCTCATCGACCGGATTCAGGTAGAAGGCGTGCAGGCGGTTCACCGTGAACCGCAGCGCCGAGAACCTGAGCTCGTTCGGGAACGCATCCCATTCGGCGAGCGACAGCGTCCGCAGCGACTCGTAGCCGCCGATCAGCACCTCGAAGCGCTTCAGGTCGTAGCGCTCGCCGTCGTAGCAGAGCGCGTTCACCGCGGTCGCGAGGTCGAAGATGTACTTGCCGCGCGACGCGGTCTCGAAGTCGAGCACGCCCACGACCTTCTCGCCGCGGAACAGGATGTTGTCGAGATAGAGGTCGCCGTGGATGATGCCCTTCGGCAGCTTGCACTCGAGATAGTGCTCGAGGTAGCCGACCTCCTCGTCGAGCGTGCGCGTGATCTTCTTGAAGTAGGACGGCAGCCGGTCGCGCACTTCCTGATACACGTCGGAGACGCGCTCGAAGGTGAAGCGGTTGTCGACCCCCTTCTTGTAGCCCTTGCCGATGACGTGGAGGTCGGCGAGCACGCGGCCCGCGTTCTCGATCTGCGCGAGCGAGAGCGTCGCTCCTTCGCGCTTGTGGCCGTCGATGAACTTGAAGAGCGAAATGCACTTGCCGCCGAGCTCGTGGTACTGCCGGCCCTTGCGGTCGATCATCAGCTGTGGGCACGGGAACCCGTGCTTGCGGAGGTAGAGCAGGAGATCGATCTCCCGCTTGACCTCCATCTCGCTCCGCTCCTCGTCGATGCGGAGCCAGTAGCGACCCTTGGCGGTATCGAGCCGGCAATTGCCGTCCGTTCCACCGCCGTTGCCGTTGGCAGCTTGAGTTTGCCGAGACCGAACTCCTCCACGAGCTCCGCCAACTGCCGCCTATCGAGATTGGTGTACACCGCCATTTTTTACGCCCGCCACCCGTTGGGGATGTTGAGATCCGTTCAGTTATATCTCTAACCCCGCGATAGTCAATAGTTTTCTGGCCATCAAGTGATACGGCAGTGGAATATGGCGAAACGGATCCAGAACGGGCAACTCTGGGAAACGAAGCGGCTATGTGGCCGATTTCTTTTGGTCGGCGACATCGATCCGCGGGCACCAGGCGGAGAGCGGGCATTCCTCGCAGCGCGGTTTTCCGGGCGTGGCAGATGCGGCGCCCGTGGTGGATGAGGCGGTGGGTGAAGTGGGTCCACGACGCAGGGGGCAAGAGCGCGCGGAGATCCATCTCGATCTTGGTCGGGTCGTCCTCGTCCGTGAGACCGAGGCGGTTCGCCACCCGCCGGACGTGGGTGTCGACCACGATCGACGGGACGCCGTAGAGCGGTTCCGAGGACGACGTTGGCGGTCTTGCGGCCGATGCCCGGGAGGGTGACCAGCGTCTCGAGATCGCGTGGGAGCTCGCCGCCGAAGTCGTTCGCCGTGGCGGCCGCGACGCCGCGAAGCGACTTCGCCTTCTGGCGAAAGAACCCGGTCGAGTGGATCAGCGTCTCGAGCTCTCGCGGGTCGGCGTGCGGCGAGCGCGCGCGGTGTCGGATAGCGCGCGGAAGAGCGCCGGCGTGACCATGTTGACGCGCTCGTCGGTGCACTGCGCCGAAAGGATGGTCGCGACGAGCAGCTGCCAGGCGTTCTCGTGACGCAACGCACACCACGCGTCCGGATAGGCGTCGGCGAGGCGCGCGGTCGATCTTGCGAGCCCGCGCCCGGCGCGCCTCGGATCTTCCCGCCGCTGGCAACCGGGGCGCTCGCGCGTCACGCGCGCGACGCCGCGAGTCGATGGACGCCGGGTTGCGCCGGCGGCTCGCGCGCGCCGACGCTTTCCTCTGCGATGCCGGTGCAATAGCGCTCGACCGCCCGCGCGGTCTCGTCGGCATCCCAGCCGAGCGCGGCACCCATGAGCGCGCCGACGTCCGCCGCTGCGCCGGTCCCGCCGTCGGCGTGACGGAACGAGATCGGCACGCGCCGCCGGAGCACGTCGTCGAGCGTCTCCGCCATCTCGCCCTCGGCGGCCCGCGTGATCTCGATCCGCCGATACGGCAGGTCGGAGACGACCGGGACGCGCCGCAGCCGGCTCGGCGGCGAGATCGCTCGATCAACCGCAGCGCCACGCTTGCCGTAGCGGCGCAGCAGATGACGCACGAGCCCGTCGTCGACGGTGGGCGGCGCGCTCGCGCGCGACGCGCTTGGCGAACCCGCGAAATCCACCGCGATCCGGGATCGTCGACCGCGCGCCGGGAGCGGGACCTCGCCCGTCCGGCAGTCGCGCGACGCGCCGCTCGGGATCGAGCACCCGCAGCCGCTCCACGACGCGGATCGACGACCTTCTCGGCGACACGGCGGTAGGTCGTGAGCTTGCCGCCGCCGAGCGAGAGCAGGCCTGAGGCGCTCTCCGAAGATCTCCTCCTCGCGCGAGGTCTCGGACGGCGTTTCCGATTCGCTGGCGGGCGGCGCCACCAGCGGCCGCAGGCCGGCGTAGGCGCCGATGACGTCGGACTCCGCGAGCCGGCCTGCGGGAAAGTACGCGTTGATGGCGTCGAGCAGATACCGCACGTCGTCGGCATCGGCGGCGACCGTCCTCCGGGCGCGCGTCGTAGTCGGTGTCGGTCGTGCCGATGAGCGTCTGGTCCTCCCACGGGATCGCGAACATCACCCGCGCCGTCGCGCGGTGCTCGGAGCACGATCGCGTTGCGATTGCCCGACGCGCTCGCGCGGCACGATGATGTGCACGCCCTTGGTGAGACGCAGCACGGGCTTCCCGTCGGGCTCGTCAGGCCGGCGGATGCGATCGAGCCACGGGCCCGTGGCGTTCACGATCTGCCGCGCCGTGATCCCGAAGGACGTCGCCGCTCAGACGGTCGATCACCCGCGCCGCCGAGAGCCGTCCGTCCGTGCGCACAGAGCTCGGTGACGCCGAGATGATTGCAGGCGATCGCGCCCTCCGCCATCGCCGACTGGATGGTCTCGAGCGTGAGGCGCGCGTCGTCGGTCCAGCAATCGTAGTAGTGCATCGCGCCGCGCAGGCCGTCGGCACGGAGCTCCGGCTCGTGGCGCAGGTCGTGCGCTGCCCCAGGAGCGATGGCGCGCGATGTTCCGGAAGGCCGACAGGCCGTCGTAGACCCAGAGACCGGCCGACAAGCGCAAGCGCCCGACCGGATCGCCGCGGAAGATCGGGAACACGAACGGCATCGGGTGGACGAGATGCGGCGCCAGGTGGCGGCGCAGGTGATCGCGCTCGCGGCTCGCCTCGAGCACGAGCGCGAACTCGTAGTTCTCGAGGTAGCGCAGGCCGCCGTGGATCAGCTTGGAGGACTTGCTGCTGGTACCGCTCGCGAAGTCGCCCTTGCTCGACCAGCGCGACGCTGAGCCCGCGCATGGCCGCGTCACGCGCGATACCGGCGCCGTTGATACCGCCGCCGATCACGAGCAGATCGAAGCAGGGTGTCGCCAGAGCCTCGGCGAGGGCGGCGCGACGGCCGTCAGACACGGGGCTCTCGTAGGCGTGCGCGCGACATCGTCATCGACGGCTCGACGTTTGTAGTCACGGCAGGGAAGCCGCCATCCGCGATCCTTCCAGACGAGCGCGATCACGAGGTCGGCGACGTTGGTGCCGGTCGGTCCCGGGCACGGAAGAGGTCGCCGAGCCCGGCAGACGCGGGTAGAACGTCGTGGCGGCCGACCGCCGTCGGTAGTGCGCGGGCCGGCGCGCGCCGCACGCCGCGCGCTGCTGCCGTCCGCGAAGGCGCCGCGCGGCGTCGGTCGGTGCCGTCGATCCATCGCGTGCCGGCGCGCGAGAGCGCCACGCCTCGACACCCGGCGAGCGCGATGGCGAGCGCCGCCGCAAGCTCCTGGTTGCGGCCGCCGCGTCCGGCGCCGGCAAAGAGCCGCACGGTGGTCTCGCCGCCGGCGATCACCAGCGCCGGCGAAGGACCCATGCAGCGCGGCCCTGCACCCGACGGACCGTGCGCGCGAGCCCGGATGGCGACCGCGAGCGTGTCGCCGGCGAGACAGCTGCGCGCCGCACGACCACCGATCAGCGCAAGCCCGCGATCGCGCCCACGCCGCCGCACCGCGCGCCGCGCGGTGGCGTTGCCGGCGACGAGGAGCGTCGGACACGCGCGCGCCGCGCCGACCCGGTTTCGGGGTCTCGCGCGACGCTCGCCGCGCGCCGCGCTTGCGAGATGGCGCCGAACCCGCGCTGGCAGCGCGTCCGGCTCGTCCCGCCGCGCGACGATCGCGAGCGCGTCGGCGTACGTCGTCGGATCGGCGACCGTCGGTCCCGAGCCGATGACCGCGAGGTCATCGCTCAGGACGTCCGAGACCACGATCGCCGCGGCCGACCGCCCGACGAGGTGCGCCGCGAGCCGGCCGCCACGCGATCGCCGAGAGGTGCTTCCGGACGGCGTTCGTCCCGCCGATGTCGATCCCGCTCGCGAGGAGCCGGCGCCGAGACGTCCGCTCGAGATCACCGAGGGTGAGACCCGGGGCGCGGCGCGGCGAAGCAGGCTCGACGCGCCGCCGGTAGGACCACCAGCACGGCCGCCCGTGGATGCCGTGCCAAGCACCGCGAGCAGCACGACGCGACGGCGCGTGACACTCCGCCGCGATCGGGAAGCGGATGACCGCCGTGCACGACCGCGACGCGCGCCGAGCGCGTCGCTCCGTAGCCGGCAGGATCACGGACGACGCCGTCGACGACGTCGGTCGCCCGAGCATCGGCTTCGACACCGGCGGCGAGACTCGCGCGCTCCTCCCCGCGCCCGACCACGACGATGCCGTGGCGCGAAGCGGCAACACCGCGCGCGCCGCCGCGCGCGCGGCGACGACGACGCGCGCGCTACGCGCCTGAGCGCCGCGCGCGCGCGACGCGACCGGATCGACCGCGGCGATCGCGCGCCGCGTGAGCCGTGCAGAGCATGCGCGCCGCACCGTGCGCGCGCGCGCCGGAGCACGCACGCGGCACTCACCTTGCCTGGCATCTGGAGCTTTCTTGTAGCGTCCCGCGAGACGTCGCCGACCGTGCCGCACCTGGAACGCCGGAGGACTAGATGCACGAGGAGTTTCGCACCGAGCAATTCGCCGAGAGCTTCGTCGGAGGTCTGGAAGCGCGTGGTCACCGACCCGCGCGGCGTTTTCCAGGACATGCCGATCCGCGGCGGCATCCAAGCGCCGCTGCTCTTCCTGGTGGGATGCCTGGTGCTGGCGGGGCTCGGCTTCCTGATCGTCGGACCGCGTGGCTTCGGTCTGAGCCCTGGTCTTCTGGGGCACGCTCCGCTCGTTCCTCTACGCGGTCGTGTTCATGCTGATCGCGCGCAGCGTGTTCGCCGGCGATCGGCCGACTACGAAGCCAACTACCGCGTCGTCGCGTACGCCACGCGCGCCCGATGGCCCTGATGTGGGTGCACCTGGATCGGCTCCGCTGACGATGCTCTACCGCGATCTTCCTGGTGATCGTCGGGATCGAGCGCGTCAACGGCTTCGACGCGGTAAAGTCGGTCCCGACCGTCGCTGCTGGCAGAGCGTCGTGATCCTGGCGCTCGGATGGGCCTTCGGCTTCCACCACCACGGCTACCACCCCGGGCTCGCCATGGGGTGCTCACCGGTAAGGGGCAAAGCCCGCGCGCGGCCGGGCGCGCCTGCTCCTACTGCCCTTCTTCGTCGAGGTCGGTCGCGCCGAGACGCCGGTACGCCCGGTCGTCCTCGCCGCGGCGGATTCTGCTTCGGCCTCGGTCTCCCGGTCGGCCTGACACTGCACGCAGAGCCGGGTGAACGGCATGGCCTGCAGCCGTCCCTCGGCGATCTCCTGCTCGCAGCTCTCGCAGACGCCGTAGGAGCCGTCCTCGATCCGATCGAGCGCGATCCTCGATCGCCTGCAGCTTGCCGCGGTCGCGGTCCGTGAGGATGAAGCTGATCTCGCGCTCGCGCTCCTCGCTGGCGAGATCGTAGGTGTCCATGCCCTCGTCTTTGAGGTTTCGCGGCCCTGTTTCGGGATCCTGCTGGATCTCGGCAAGGAGCTGACGCTTCATGGTTTCGAGCGTTTCGCGAGCGGTTTTCAGGAAGGCTTTCGCGCATGGTCTCCTCGAAAGGGGCCGGATGGTAAGGGCTGGTACCGTGCTGTGTCAACTCTCGTCTCGAAAGACTCCGCGCGATCACGAGCGGTAACCCGCCCGAAACCCACGCGTTCATGTGCGATCGAGCAGCGCGCCGCAGATCCACACCGCTCGGCGACGGCGTCCGATCGAGAGCAGCGCGCCGTGCTCGACGCACTCGAGACGCCGCCAGTTCTCGGCGCCGGTCCGAGCGTCAGCAGCGACGAGGTACGCTGCCTCGGCCGCGCGCAGGTGCTCGCGATCCGCTTCGTGCAGGTCGCGCGTCTCGCCGGCAGGTACGCCCGCTCCGTCCTTCCGGGCGACGAGCGCGAAGCCGACGTCGGCGGGGACGTGCAGCAGGATCGTGAGATCGGGCTTCGGGATGCCGAGGATCCCGTATTCGAGGTCGTTCAACCACGCGAGGAATCGCCGCCGCTTCCTCTGGGTCGGTGATCTTCCCCATCTGATGGCCCTTGTTCGCCGACACGTAGCGGTTCGACGACGATCGCGCCCGCGCGCGCGAGCGCCGCCGCGGATCGCCCGCGGACGCATCGAAGCGGTCGATGGCGTAGAGGATCGACGCGCGATACGGCGTCGATCTCCCGCGAGGCTGCCGTACTCGCCGCGGAGATAGCGCTCGACGCAGACGATGCCGCCGGCTCGCCGTAGCGCGGAAGTCGGCGAGGACGACGTCGCGTCCCGCGGCGACGAGACGGTCTGCCAGAGCCGGCGCCGCCTGGGTGCCCTTCCCGAGCCGTCGGTCCCGTCGACGACGATGAGCGCGACCGTGCCGCCTCATGCGCGCTCGTAGGTGACGAACGAGAACCCGTCGTGGTCCTCCGCCAGCGACTCTTTCCACACCGACGGATCGATCGGCGGGAAGAACGTGTCGCTCAGCGAGCGTCGCGGTGGACGTGGGTGAGGTCGAGGGCGTCCGCGCGCGTCCAGGGCGCGCTCGTAGATCGTCCCGCCGCCGTTCACCACGACGTCCTCGGTCCGGCATGACGCGCGAGCGCCTCGTCAGCGACGCCGGCGCGCTCGACGTCCGGCCGGCAACGGATAGTCGCCGCGTTCCGCGTGATCACGACGTTCGTGCGGCCGGGCGAGCGGGCGATACTTCTCGGGGATCGATTCCCACGTCTTCCGACCCATGACGACGACCTTCCCCATCGTGATGCGCCGATAGCGCTGCAGGTCCTCGGGATGCGCCACGGCAGCTCGCCGTCCTTGCCGATGCAGCCGTTGCGGGCGACCGCTGCCACGATCGTCACGCATGGGTCAGACGGCGATCGGGAAATCGATCTTCGGATAGTCTCGCGTAGCCATCGATTCGATTGTGCTCCGGCCGTCCACGCCCAGAGCGACGTGAACGGGCTCGGTCACGAGTGCGCGGCAGCGGATAGCGTCTCGGGATCGCGTCAGCTGCTCGCGGATGCCGTCGATCTGGTTCACGTAGATGTGCGCGTGTCGGCGAGGAAACCGATCAGCTTGCCCTTCCGCGAGCCGGGCTCCTTGGCGAGCAAGTGGAGCAGGAGTCCGTAGCTCGCGATGTTGAACGGCAGGCCGAGCGGGACGTCGACCGAGCGCTGATTCCAGAGCAGGTTGAGCTTCGCCGTTGATGACCGTCACCTGGAACACGAAGTGGCAGGGCGGCGAGCCCTGCTCGGCGAGCTGCGTCGGGTTCCACGCGTTCACGATCATGCGGCGAGTCGTTCGGGATTCGACTTCAGCGTGTCGACGACGCAGGCAGCTGATCCACGCCCGCGCCCGTGTAGTCGGCCGCGTGGTCGACGTAGCGGCGCCCCGAAGTGCCGCCACTGGAAGCCGTAGACCGGGCCGAGAGTCCGCTCGCTCGAGCATGCGCTGCTTCGCCGCGTCGTCGTGACCGTAGGGCGCCTTCCGCGGGATGGGCCCACTCGTCCCAGATGTGGTTCTGCGCGCTCCTGCAGCCAGCGTTTGTCGGTGAGGCCGCCGACGAAGAACTCGAGCTCGGTCGCGACCAGACGAAAGCGGCGTCTTCTTGCGTCGTCAGCAGCGGAAACCCCTTCGCCATGTCGTGCTCGAACATGGCGCCGGCGATCGCGATGGTGTCGACGCCCGGTGCGGTTCGCCTTGCGCTCACCCTCGGCGAGATGCGGCGGACGATGTCGAGGTACGCCATCGCCCGCGTCGAGTCGAAGCCGCCGCGTCCGCCCCGGTGGCGTCGGCGATCGACCCACGCGACACGCGGCCGCGCGCAACGACGATCCCCTGAGCGACGCGGCTGCCGGCCGCGAGCGTGCACGTCGTGCGTCGCCGGGGTTCCACACCGAGATCAGGATCTCTCGTCGTCGGGGCCGGAGTAGTCCGGCGTCGATCACGCCGACGCCGTTGGCCAGGATGAGACCGTGCTTCGGAAAGAGCGACGAGCGGGCGTAGACGTGAAGCACGTGGTCGTCCGGGACGCCGGACGCCGAGCCCGGTGCGCAGGAGCGCGTGCGAACGCGGCGGCACGACGACGTCCTCGAGGATCGCCAGGTCGAACGGCCGGCTGCGCCGGCGGTCTGGTACTCCGGCAGCGGCGGCGCGGGTCGCGTTTGGTGATGCGGACGGCGATCACGCGCGGCGGCGCCCACGGATCGATCTTTCAGAGCGCGAGCGGCGCGGTCAAGCCGATGCCGGCGCTCAGCGCCGAGCCCACATCCAGGTGAGCGCGATGCGTCGCGACGTCGGACAGCGCTGCGCCGCGACGACCGCGCCTTCCGGCACGACCGTCCGGCGGCCACCGCGGACGGCGCGGCCGGTGCGGATCGACCCGCGCGCTCGCGCGCGCGGCGCTCGCCCTCGGTGCGCCGGAGCCAGACGGCGCTCCATGCCGAGCGCGAGCGCGGGAGCGACGTCACGTCTCGAGGCGGTCGCCGACCATGCAGCGTCGCGGCGGGTGCGACGCCGAGCGCGGCGAGACGCCCTGAAAGACCGCCGCGCTCGGCTCGGTGCTGCCGCGTTCGCAGCTGATTCCCCACGTGTCGATCCACGAGACGATTCCGGGACAGGCGATGCGGAAGCCTTCGCCTCCCGGCTCGCAGAGGTTGGCGAGAATCCCGACTTTCGCGCCCGCGGTGGCGATCGCCGCGACGCATGTCGTCGCGTCGGGAATCTCGAGTCGCGCGCTCCGCGCTCCGCAGAGATCGCGCACGACGGACGTCGGCTCGTCGGCGAGCCCGAGCACTTCCTGGAGCCGCTCCGCGAGCGCTGTGCGCCGACGTGAAGACGTTGCGGAGGACGAGCGTGGTCACGCAGCCCGGCTTGGGTCGCGTCGAGGCCGAGTGCGGCCGCGATCGCCGGTCGAAGGCACCTCGGGCATCTCCGCCAACGTCCTGACCGACGTCGAAGAGTACGGCACGCGGACCGGATCATCGCGCGGCCTCGGCGCTCGCCCTGCCACCAGACGACGCGCTTTCCGGCTTGGCGGAGCAGCGCGATGCCCATGGCGTCGCCGCGCTGATTGGGTTGCCGACAATGCACGCGCGCCACGCCGCTGTTGATCGCGCGCTTGGCGCACATGACGCATGGCGTGTGGGTCAGGAACATCACTTTGTCCTTCTCGATCGCCCCCGCCTTGAGCAGGGCGTTCTCCTCGGCGTGCACGTAGCCGCTGCGGTCGACCGGGATGAAATCGCGATCGTTCATGCCCGCCGCCCCACCGTTGTAGCCGACGCCGAGCACGCGCTCGAGGTCGGCGGACACCACGACACACCCGACCTTCTGCGAGCCGTCGGTCGAGCGCAGCGCCAGCGCCTCGGCGAAATGCTGGTAGGCTTCCGGGAGCGTCAGTTTCGCCGGCAGGCGTCCGGCGACGAGGCCCGGCGGGTGCGGCCCGCGCCGCGCGGCCGCCAGCGCGGATAGTGCACCACCGTCTTGCCCGCTCGCCGCAAGAGCTCGAGGCCGTCGACGGCTGCGGCGCCGGCGCCGTCCGGTAGTAGACGTGGCTGACGCCGCTGTTGATCGCGCGCACCGCGCACAGGTAGCAGGGCGCCTCGGTCACGAACATCAGCTTGTCCTTCTCGACCGCGCCCGCGATCAGCAGCGCGTGCTCCTCGGCGTGGAGGTGACTGCCGCGCGCGCCCGGCCGGCCACCGCGAGCGCGCTCGCGGCGCCGCCCGAGAAGCCGGCACCGAGCACCCGTTCGAGGTTGCCGCTCACGAGCACGCAGCCGGTCCGATGGACGGCCGCCGGCGAGCAGCGCGCCAGCGCCTCGGCAAAGCGCAGGAACGACTCGAAGAGCGGAATGCGATCCTGGTACGCGCCCCGGTTCAGCGGATGCGTGTTGTCGGGCCGGCCGTCCTTCACGCGCGCTCGACGCGTCGCGAGCGGTCGCACCGGTCGCGGAAGTTCACGAACTGGAGCGCGAGGCCGAGATCGGCGGCGCGCAGCTTGGCGATGACGTCCTGGAGATCGTCGCGCTTGCTTCCCCGACACCCGCACCTCGTCGTCCATGATCTGGGCCTGGACCTTGATGCCGCTGCCCTGATGAACTTGACGATCTCCCGCGCCTTCTCGGTCTCGATGCCCTGCTGCACCGTGATCTTCTGGCGCGCGCGACCGCCCAGCGCCGACTCGACCGTGCCGTAGTCGAGGTTCTTGATCGGAACGTTGCGCTTCACGAGCTTCGACTGCAGGACGTCGACGACGGCCTTCACCTTGAAGTCGTCGGCGGACGTGATGATGATCTCTTTCTGATCCCATCCGATATCGGTCTTGCTATCCTTGAGATCGTAGCGCTGCGCAACTTCCTTCCGGGTCTGGTTGAGCGCGTTGTCGACCTCTTGCAGATCGATGCGCGACACGACGTCGAACGACGGCATGGCGCGGTTCGTAGCAGGGCGGTTGGCGGCTTGCCAGTGGCGGCACCACGCACTGTTTGCGGATTGACTGAGCGCGTGCGGTTGGCTTAAGCCTCGTCGGTGAAAAGAGATCGCGTGCGCGGCGGCGGCTGGCCCGGCGAGGGCCGAGGGGTTCGATGTGGACGAAACGCTGCGTGGGGCTCATGCTCCTCGTCAGCGCACTCGCGTTCCCGGTGCGTGCACTCGCTTGCGTGAGCGCCTCGGACTGCGACGACGCCAATCCGTGCACCGACGACCTCTGCGACAGCACGCTCAGGTGCGTCTACGCGCAAGTCAGTAATCCGTGCAACGACGGCAACAGTTGCTCGACGAACGACGTCTGTAACGGTGGGACCTGCGTCGGCGGGGCGGCGGCGAGCGGCTGCACGTCGTGCCAAGCGATCGCCACGTTGCCCGCCGACGGCGGCACCTTCGTCGGCGTCACGAGCGGCACCGTGGCAATGCGTAACT
>ERZ1370068.1914-contig-11869_pt1 | contig 70259 bp, 118 predicted proteins | sample MGYA00561227_ERZ1370068 | MGnify/ENA primary metagenome ERZ1370068 (study PRJEB38410, sample SAMEA6850437) | metagenome | study: Metagenomic assessment of the ecological functions of the soil: analysis of the soil microbiota associated with the...
GGTAGCGGCACCGTTCAGTTACGTATTGCTGCCAAAACGCAGGACGTTTGCTGCGTCAAAGGCCGGCTCATCGTTGCGCGGTGTGGGCTTGTCGAGATCAACCCCTTCGAAGAGTGAGTCCAGAAGCATGGGCTTGGGGGCGCTGATCCACTTTGCGCCGGCCTTCATATAGTCGATCAACAGCGTGCGGTAGCTAAACGTTTCCTGGGCGCGGCTGCGAATGACATTGGGTGTTTCGATGATCTGGTCACCAATGACCAACAGGACATCGCGGGGACAATAATTGTAGTAGCCTTGAGACTCCCAGTGGATGGTGGAGAATTTAGCCTCGTGCGGACCATGTGTCCGGACGTTTGACGGTGCACGCCACAACCTTTCAGGATTTCGGCAAATTCATTCAAATCCTCTTCCGTCTCTTCAATAATCTGTTGCGGAAAAAGGCCACGCGGAATTTCGGCCAATGAACGATCGGGAAATTCTGCAACCTGGGTGCTTCGGTCAGGCGATGGAAATCGCGCATTCAGCGGATTGCCTACAATAACCTCTTCCAATGGATCCCATTCGTTGCAGCTCCATACCCGTGATCAGATGCGGCTGCTTCTCCTGGTAATCTCTGAGTGCCAATCACATTCTCGTTTCTTATCGACCACTCCAGGCTTGAGGGCTCGGCGCCTAACGTTGAGGCATGTTGATTCGAAGAATCTGCCATGTTCGTCACCATCGTGCAGAATTGCTAAAGAAGTCTGGTAGCTCAATAGCCTCGCCGGAAGACTTTGCTGCCTCGAGTACAAAATTGCCTACCGCAACATCAAGAACGCCCAGGCCAAATGGAGAAAATATGCGCGGCCTCTGATGATCTAGTTTGAACCTCTTCTCAAGAACATCCACCAAACTACCCGAGACAAAGTTTCTATTGCCCGTTTCAATTTCGGTTAGATGGAGCGACGTTTTGGCCTTCAGGCAATGATCCACATCATCGACAATGTTTTGCGATGCGAGAATCACATTGACGCAAATGTCGCGGAGCGACAAATGCAAGACGGTAGGAGACTGCGCGAACAGTTCTTTGTCCGCCAGATAAGGATCCAGCGCAGTCGTCGTGAAAAGTATTAGAGACGAGCCAGAGGTAGCGTCCTCTAAACAATCCTGAATGTGTGCGTGCAGGTTGCACTGATCGCGCAGCCACTTACTGAAGTGCTCCGCTTCATTGTGGTCCACGTCGTACAATTTGATTTTGCGAAACTCCCAATTTCGAAATAAGAGCCACTCGACGGTTGTGCGCGCGATTATCCCGGTTCCGATTACTGCCAGAGTTCCTTCAAAGGGATTTGGAGAAATAGTATTCTGCTGCCAACGCGGCAGAAGCGGCAGTCCGCGTCGCACTAATTAACGACGCCTCAAGACAGGCCAGCGGATAACCTGTCGAGGCATCGTTCAGGATCAGGACGGCGGACGCTCGGGCTAGGTTGGTGGCTCTGTTCTCCGGGAAACTCGAGATCCATTTGATGCCGCTTTTTTGAACCTCACCGCCGATGATGGGCGGGTAGGGCGATGATGCGAGCGTTGGGATTACCTGGATATCGGAGAAAGTAACTGTCGGGATTTAGCGTGCTTCCTGAGTCGTGGAGGCGGTAGGCCGCCTCAACAGCATCGAAAACTTGTTTCTTATTGGCGTCAATTACACGCTTAACTGCAGGGCCAGGGACAACATAAAATATTGGAGCGGGTGACACGTTTTTATTCTCATCTCTAAGCCCGACTCAGAATATTGCTGCCCTTGATCGTATCGATCAGAGACTGGTCATTGGGCGGTCAAATGTCTTTTCGGCGTCGTCAATCAGCCGCGACGAGCGCATAAGCTTGCTCTAGCCCGACCACTTCAGGATCATCAGTATGTTCAGACCTGATTACCTGGTCTACCCAGATCGGATCGTAGACAGTATCCAGGTACTTTTCACCGAGATCCGCGGGATATGGCGACGATTGTGTCGCCAGATCGGAACTCCCGGCGCGAGCTGTTGTACCGCGGCCAGAACTGTTCCGGTGCTTCCGCCAACAAGTAAGTGATAGTCGCGAACGAACGAAAGGCAAGCTTCAACCGTTTTTGCTTCGCTTACTTCGACGATTCTGTCCGGCTTGGCGAGGTCCGCGAGCTTTGGTCTGACGCTCGTGCCAATGCCGGGAATGTTTCTTTTGGCCGGACGCGCCCCGAAGTGTGACAGAGCCTACCGGCTCGACGCGCGACAACTTTGATCCCCGGGAATTTCTCACGAAGCCGCTCTGATACTCCGGCGAGCGTGCCGGTCGTGCCGGTCCCCACAAAAATCCAATCGACCCTATCGAATTCGCGTGCGATCTCGTCCCCTGTTTGCTTGGCGTGAGCATTCTTGTTGGCCAGGTTTGCGTATTGATTGAGCCAGACCGCGTTTGGATCCGACTGTAGTATTTCATCGATCCTCTTTAGCCTGCTTCCCAGGTATCCATTAGCGGGATCGCGCTCTTCGACCACTATCACCTTGCCGCCATAGAGCTCGATGCCTCTGATCGCTGAGCGATTAGCGTTGGGATCCGTGACGCAAATAAATTCGTAGCCTTTGATCGCAGCATACCAAACTAAGCGCCAGTCCAAGATTTCCTGATGACGATTCGACTAAAACGGTTTCGTGTGGCCGGGCAATGCCTCGGCGTTCCAGGTCCTCAACCAAGCTCTATCGCCGTCTTGATCTTAATCGAGCCGGTAACGTTGAAACCTTCCAACTTTAGAAACACGTCGTGACTTCGCGGCGAATGCCGGAAGACGATAAAACAAATCACGAAAAATCAGGTCTAAGGCCGACTCGATTATCATAGCGAGCTCCGTAAGCAGAATGACCTGCCCGTCTCCAGGGGAACGATCTTAAGCGATTTTACGCGCCCAACATGGTCGCGCGTAACTGTCATTTTTAACAGGTACTATCATGCGACATACACGTTATTTAGACGCAGAGAACGCGGAAAAGACCAGAGAAAAACATCAAAACTGAGAAAGCTATTCGTGATCGGAAGAAGCGCGTTGAGCAACTCGACGGCCGATGTTGCGTCTGACCACCGGAATCATCGACACGGGCATCTGTCAGTCTCAAGAAGTGGAAGACCAGCGCAGCTCCCAGGGCATTTACATGCGACGGGCTGGAGCGGCTGTCGTTTTGTCGCATCAAGTAGAGGTCCAGGAAGATCCCACGTTTGGGCAACAACTGCCTTAGGATCGGTCCACGTCGCAACGATTGGACTACGCCGACAGCATAACGATTCCGGTTCCAGACGCCGAAACGCGTGTCATAAGAAATCTCTCCTGATACGTACGGAGTAATCGTGCGACGCCTGAGAAAGGGTAACGTTGGACCTGAAACTCGCGCTCAATCATTACGCGGTTGCGGTAGCGAAACGAGAAGTCTCCGGTAATAAAGCGAAAGTCTTCCCGGTTGCGATCGGTTAATAGGAGATCACCGGGCAGGAGCTTTCGCAGTATTTGATCGGCCAGTAACCGGTGCTCTCTGAAGCCATCGTCGTTGTCCCCGACTGCCCTCCCGTAGCGATAACCAGCGCGCAGGATTAAGTGATCGTTTGGGATGTAATCAACGTGCGCCCCGACTTGGGCTTCGTAACTCTGAGCGTTAAAAAGCTCTCCATCCTCAATGGCCTTGCTGACGGTGCCCAGTAAGTAGAGCCTAACCTTCGGCTTAACGTTGATATAGACCTCGATCGAGGGCCAAAACTCGTCGCGTGTCGTGGGCTCTTGCGCTCTTATCGTGCGAGTGTCACTCAGGAGCACCAAAAGAAACAGGCCCGAAATCAAAACCAGCGGTTTCTGAATCGCGCTGCGTCGCCGCGCTTGGCAGTTTCTCTAACATAGGAATAGAGTCGGACTAACTAGGAATTATCACCTTCCGGTTCTCTGAACGCAACTGGAACATTTTTAGTCTCGTGATAAGAACCCGTTGAACCATACGAGAATAAGGAAGGCGTGGTAGCTAAAGAGGATTGCGGCAATGAGGGCATGAGATGGGGAATTCGAGCCACAAGACTTGAGCGATAGCGACAGCCTGGCCGGCCGCCGTTGCGGCGCGGATTGCAACCTGCAAGGCAGTCGCGTGATCATTTCATGGGTCTTTGAAGAGGGGCGAGTCTCGGCCCGGAGATGTCAGTTCGCTAGCTCGTGCGGGCCGTCGTAGCCTCTAACTGGCGGGTCATCACTGCCGCGGTTGCCACGGATCCAGCTCTTCCAAATGTCAGGCGGGTTGAAAACCTTATCTCCTATCTTTTCGCTGTGGCGGTGATTTCTATTCGTCCCGCTCCCACCAGCTTGGCGACCACGACCGTTGTGCGCGTCGGTCGCGGGTCTTTGAAGTAAGACGTGTACACGGCGTTCATCCGTTGGAATGTCTCTACGTCCGTGAGGTACACCTGCACACTCACGACATCGGCTGGGGACATCCCGGCTTCTTTCAATACCGCGCCGATGTTGTCCAGGCTCTGTTTCACTTCAGCGTCCGAAATCCGCGGGTATCTTTCCGTTGGCGTCCTCGCCTCCCATTCCTGAGACGTAGAGCGTCCCATCCAACAGGATCCGGGACTCCAATTTCCTCCAGCCTTGGCCCCTGGCGGAAGAATAATTTTCCGATCCGTGCGGATGGCCGATCCGAACAAGAATAAGATCAAAAACGAAGCTGGAAATTATGGGTTTAAGCATTGCGACTCCTTTCCTCGATACAAAAGCCATTAGTTGCCGCTCCAGAAACGCTATGTAGTGCGTCGCAAATAGCGTAACACCAGGATGGATCCCAACAGCCGCGTTCAGGCGGCTTGCCCGCAGGGTTACTAGGCCAGCCCTTTTAGGGCTGGTAGAGAAGCGAGCCATCTTCCAAGAGGGCGCTTCAGCGTCCTTCTCGTTCCCGCTTCAGCATTGCTAAAGCGGGCCCCTCAAGCCCGTTGAAACGGGCTGATGTTGGAGGCGTACGATCTACCCAGCCGTAAAACGGCTGGTCTATTAACCTTCCGGGAAAGCCGCCTGAACGCGGCTAGGTTTCGCCGCTTGACGCACGGCTTTCTCTCTCGAGACTTACGACGCACTACACCAGCTGCTTCACGCTGGCGGTCGCAAAGAGGAGAGCTTCCGATGCTGACTACGACGGCGGCAAACGGCAACAGCCGGCGCGGTTCCATGCAATCCATCGCCGCGCCGGCAACAGAAACTGAAAGGTGAATAGCCGTCATAGAGAAGACCAACTATCGATGCTAGCAAAGCACTACGGACTGGGCGAGACCGGCCTCGCTGGTTTCCTTGTACTTGCTGTTCATGTCTTTCGCGGTCTGGGCCAGGGCCATCACGGTGGCGTCGAAATCGACGCGGTGCCGGGAGGCGATCTCGTTGCTGGCGATCGCGAAGGCGGTCCAGGCCTTGACGGCGCCGAAGGCGCAGCGCTCGATGCACGGCACCTGCACGTAACCGGCGACCGGGTCGCAGGTCATGCCCAGGTGATGCTCCAGAGCCGATTCGGCCGCATTCTCGACCACCTGCGATTCGGCATCGTACGCAGTAGCGATCAAGTGCCGCCGCCATCGACGAGGCCACGCCTATCTCTGCCTGGCAGCCGCCCTCGGCCGCAGACAGCGTCGCATGGTGCTTGCAGAGGTAGCCGACCGCCAAAGCGGCGAGCATACCGTCACGGACCTTCTGCCGATCGACCTTCCGCACCTCAAGGAGCGCATAGACCAGCGCCGGCATCACGCCGGCGGAACCGCCGGTCGGAGCCGTGATCACGAGGTGGCCGCGTCCGTTCTCTTCGGAAGCCGCAATCGCGAAGGCCGCCAGCGCGCCGATGCCTTTGTCCGCCGCATACCGATCGTCCATGGCCCGCTTGTAAACGGTCGCCGCCTTGCTGTGCAGTTTGATCGGGCCCGGCAGCACGTCATCCTCCGACATCGAAAGCCCCGACTTTACCGTGGCCACCATGGCGTTGATGATCTTGTCGATGAAGGCATAGACCTCCTCTTCCGTCCGGCCCGCGATCGACATCTCGTTGGCCAGAATTACCTTGGCGATCGAGATCTTGTTGTTGTCGGCATAGGCCCGCACCTCTTTCATCGTGCGGAACGGATACTTGGGCGGGTTCTTCTTCGGCGGTGTATAACCCTTCCACTCGATGAAGCCGCCGCCCACTGAGTAGTACTCCTGCTCGAGCAGCACCTCGCTGCCGGCCAGGAGCTTGCAGGTCATCGTGTTCGGGTGCTTGAAGTCGCCCTTGGTGGCGTCGTAGATGATGTCCTTGAGGCTGACAGTCGATCGACTTGTCGCCGAGCTTTACCTGGAACGTCTGGTCCGGCTTGTCTCGCAGGCTGTCCGAGAAATTTCGGGTCAACGGTGGCCGGCTCTTTCCCTACCAGTCCCGCCAGCGAGGCCCGTTCCGTGCCGTGGCCCTTGCCGGTGGCGCTGAGACTGCCGAACAAGTTGACCTGAAGCTTCGTTGCCTTGGCGAGTTTGTCGGCCGGGAGTTTTGCGGCTCGCTGGTAGAAGTCATAGGTGATGCGCATCGGGCCGATCGTGTGCGAGCTCGATGGGCCGGGGCCCACTTTGTAGAACTCGTCGGCCGTCGTCAGCACGGGCCCCGCGCCCTTCTTGACGACGTTCAAGTCGGCTGAAAGCAGGCGGCGCCGATGCCGCCTGCGGCAGCACGCGGCAGCGTGGCGATGGCCTTCGCGTGTTCTCTCTGGGCCGAGACAGTCGACCCATCATCACGGCGGCAGCGCCGCCCACAGCGCTTCGGATCAAGAAATTACTGCCGATCCACGCCGGGTGGAACCTCCCGCGAGGAGCAACTGGCTTGTATCGGCCAGCGGATCTTCCCCGAACGACTTCACGGGGTTTTCTGTCGAGCTAAGTCTGTCATCAAACTTTCCATTTTCTTTATTTGACATGGTGCACCTCCTCCACTTTCATTAAGATTCGGTCGGCTGCGAATCGTATCGATGTTTCACCCAGTCCGAACTTGCCTTCTTACCTCCTCATTCAGGCTGAATCGTTTTTGCTGGACACGCTCTTGCGTAACGCCATCTACCATTCCTTTTGCAGAAATGCGACACTAGTTCCCAGATTACCGGGGATGCCCTTGTTAAGCATCGTGTTTGAGCTCCATGCGAAGCTGATCGCTTCTGGATTTGAGAATGACCTCGATACACTTGCTGAATATGATTCAGTCCCCCGGTTTCACTTTGTAGTCGACATGGTTGCAATACGGGAGTCAGGTCTTGTCCGGATTAAAGCGATCCATACTCTTGAAGAATTCGAGCGTTTGTGGCCCGAGATCTTTTTGATAGACGACGCCGTCCTGGCTGACGATGAAGGACTTAACTCCGGTGTTCCGGTATTGAGCCGGGGAAGCGACCAGGGCGAAGCCGCCAATCATCACGCCCTTGATGACGTAATCAAGTTGGCCCAGCGGCGCGGCTGGCCCCTGACCTTTGAGGACTTTGAAGAAGTAACCGTGATAGGGTTCGGTGCGGCTGCTGTAGCCGTGAGCAATTGCTTCCGCGACCTTCTCACCGATTGGTCCATCCCAGGTTCCGTCAGCATTTTTCCAGGCCAGGCCATCCTGCTTGCCGTCTGTGCTGATGATTCTTTGGGCGTACTGCGGCACGTCATAGCCTTCGCGCTTCCTCAAGGCGTACTCATGCTGGGCCTCGACATAGCCGCGGCAGATTTCAATGGCGTCCAACTCGTTCTGTCCAATCCGGCGCAGCAGAATTTCCCGCTCGCCGGCCTTTGGATCGAAGAACCAGCTTGTCCCTGCTTTGACGATGGGCACAGGGAAGGGCCAATTCTCGTCGCCGACGAGCATCGTCGCGCGAGTCTTTGTTTTATTAACCTCGACGCTCAGCTTGGCTCGCGCGTGGGCGGCGAAGTCTTTGCATTTCTCGCTGTCGCGCGCCGGCTCGCCGGTGTGGATGATGTCGAAGCTGCCCGGACCGAGGACTTCGGTGAGCGCGGCCTCGTCATATTTCTCGGCCGCGTCAATCAGCGAATTGGCGGCGTCTTGAGGTGTGGCAAAGGCCTTACCTCTGGCCGTTGGTGTTGTCTGGGCGCCGGCCCGAGATACGAAGAGCAGCACTAAGCTGAGCAGCAGAGCTGTGCAGCACGGCTGCGAGAAGTCTTTGCCAAAACAAATGCGAAGTCCTGGAGTTCACGATGGCTCTTTCAATGTTCATGATGTTTACCTCCTGCCGCCCCCACCGCGCATACCGCCGCCGCCGCGCATACCGCCGCCGCCCCGACTGCCGCCGTAACCTCCCATGCTGGAAGAGCCGCGCATGCTGCTGGAACGAGCACTGCTGCCGCTGTAGCCGCCGGAGCCGCCGCCAAAGCCGCCGCGATTACCCATCGAAGAGGTGTTGCCGACACTGCGATTGCCCACGCTATTACCACCGGTGCCGCGGTTGGAAACACCGCTGAGCACGGAGCAGGTTGCCACAATCGGCGCTACTGCGATTGCTGCCGGCCCCGCCGCGATCACCAACTCCCCCAGGGCGCGTCGTGCTGCCGAGATTTCCGCCTTGCCGGCCAACGTTTTGCTGCGCAGATCGCTGGCGGTTGTTTAAGGAATCACCACGCGTGGTGCCGCCGAATTTGTTTGCGGTAGCGCGATCACCATAAGGAGCACCACCGCGATGGGTCGGATTGTGTTTCCACGTATTGCGCCGGCACCACCGGGACCGCCGACACCACCGACTCCCCACACCACCGGGACTGCCAACACCACCGACACCACCAACACCGCCGGGACGACGGCCCGCCAACACCGCCAACACCGCCAACGCCGCCGGGACGGCCGGCACCCGCCAACACCGCCAACGCCACCGGGACGGCCAACACCGCCAACGCCTCACCACCAACACCGCCAACACCACCAACACCGCCAACACCGCCAACACCACCAACACCGCCAACACCGCCAACACCGCCAACACCACCAGCGCGAACGAAGTTGTTAGTTCTATTGATGTTGATGCTGCCGCCGCCCCAGCCGCAACCCCAGCCCCAGCCGCCGCCCCAGGCGGCGCCTATCGCCAGCCCAATGCCAAAACCAATCGCACCAGCCGCAATCACTCCGCCGTAATACGGCGGATACCAGATCGGTGGATAGGGATAACCCCATGCTCCGTAAACATAAGCCGGATTGTAGGAGGGCACATAGACCACCTGCGGATTCGCTTGTTCGATCACGATCACTTCCTTGCCCTCAACTGACTGGCTGTCGACCTTCTGCTGTTCATTGGACACCAAACTTCCTTTGCCCTTCGCCACCAGGCGCATCCGCTGGACGGCGTCCATCACATCGGCTTGCTGCGCCAGAAACGCGTTACCGAGATCGGTGGTCCATTGAATGTCGTCGGCCAGGCGTTTCACCACGTCGGGCAAAGGGGCCATCGCCTGAATGCTCGGATCCCAGGGCTGTTTCTTAACCGCCTCTGCTAGTTTTGCCTGGTCTTTGGCGATCGCCTGGTTTTTGCCAGCCATTGCTGAAGCTGAACCAGCTCCAGCGGATAAGTCGAGGCCGCCAGCGTCTGGGCCAACAATGGATCCGGATAGAGGGCAATCGGCGCGACCAGCGCTTCGAGTTGCTCCGCCGGAATCTTTACCTCTTTTTCTGACTTATCCTGTTCTGGCTTATCCTGCGGGCGCGAGGGTGACGCCGCCTCCTGCGGGCGCGAGGGTGACGCCAACCCGGCGACCGGCGGCGGCAAGAGTATAAAGCAACGCAGGTAACCGCCACCACGCAGGGCATCACCTGCGCAAGTAAGGCTCGTGATATTGTCTTTTTCATTTCCAGCCTCGTTCGAGGTAGCACGCGAACTTTGCGTCTACTTTCTTAATGAGCATTGACCTTTCTCTCCCTTTGCCGGTAATCGTTGGCCAGTCAGATCGGACAGTGCCGATCGTTTTTCAGAACTTCAACTCTTTCGAGAAGTTGTATTTGAACGAGAATGGAGATGCACGTCTTCAGAACTGAAGCCGTCCAGGAAGTTTGATCGTCTGCCGTAGATCACCTCGCTGCCAACCATCACGTTAGGAACCGGGTAGAAGAGAAGGTTTGCTGAAGCATAATGACCGCGATGGAAGGCGTCCGGCCTTTGCCCGTTAGAGTTCGAGATGTTCAGCATGGAGTAGCCAATCGAACTGCTGAAGCGGTCGTTCCACTTATGGTCGAGATAAGCCATGGCGGCCGTCACCGGTAAGGCGACGCCTTTAATGGGAACGCGCGGACCGCCGCCCGGATTCAGTCGGATACCAATGTCGACCGGGGCATCGTTCATGTAGTTCTCGATGCCCGTGCCATAAGTAAAGGAGAACTTGCCGACGTTGTTCTTGCCGAAATTCAGGGCTGAGTTGAGCGCTGAAGCCGGCGCCGGTGGCGCTGCCGCCTAAGTCGACGTTGTCAGCGACGGTGTCTACCCACTTGATCGCGCGCACCAGGCCGGAAGCCTGGAAGTGGCCCCAACCGCGGTCGAATCTTACGTTCGCCGTGAGATCGGGCAGCGGGAAGCGCGGCCTCACGCCCTGCAACTCGATGCGGTCGGAGACGCGCCCCAGGTCCGCGCTCGCGCCCGGACGCTCAGGGCCACGGTTATCGAATTCCTGCCCTTGAGCGGCATCCAGCGAAACTGCACATTGCGAAACCAGGGAATTCCGTTCGGCCCCCAGTACTCGTTGGTGTTCGGGAAAACATCCGGATCCACAAAAACGCTCCAGTACTGGCCGCCCCCGAAGTGGCCCATTTCACCGTAAGCGTGTCTCAGGCGAAAGGTCGTTTGCCCAGCATCGACACCAGTGCCGAATAGTTCGAATTCAAATATCGTTTTGAGCTCACCGTATTTGGTTGGCGTGCTGGACTTAACTCCAAAACGACTTTGCCTGACGCTCTGATAAAAATTACCGTTAGGAGCGAATTCATCCCTGAAGGCCGGCAGCTTGACCGGCCGCACCGTGTCAAACCAGTTCGGGTCGGCTTGCTTGAATTGATAGCCCGCGTCGAGCATCGCGAAGCCATAGACTTGAAACGTGCTTTCACCGGTGGGCTGATCGCCGCCCGGCTTCGCTGCCGCTGCCGCCGGCGCCGGTGCCGGTGCCGCTGCCGCTGCCAGCTGCTGGCGTCGTCCCAGGCGCCGTGGCCACCGCATTGACGAAGGCCACTTCATGCTTTTTCTGCGCATCCTGCATGGATGTGATTTGCGCCTTGAGCTGCTGCACTGTTTGCTCCAATTGCAGTAGTCGCTCTTTCAGCTGCTCGGCTTCGGGGGTAGGCTTTTGCGGTTCCTGGGATTGCGCTACCAGCGAACGCGCCGGGATTAAGAGCAATGCCAGTACGACGAGAATGAACCCGGCAACTCTCTTTGGCCTCGGTCGACTATTGTTCTTCATGTGACCTCCTTCAACTGGAAATCTCCGTCTTGTATGAACGCGGGGCTTACCCCTTAGCGAAATCGTAAGGGGGCTCAGGAAGGTAATGAACTGGTAAAAGTTACAGGTCTTTTATCCATCGCTAAACATTCCGGCGATGCGGACACTTGTTCGACAAGATTGCTCAGTAAGACGGTCGCCGCCTTGCTGCGCAGTTTGATCGGACCGGACGTCATCTTCAGACATCGAAAGCCGGACTTTACCGTCGCCACCATGGCGTTGATGATTCCAGTGACAAAGAGCGCCAGAGTGAGGGATAAGTCCTGAAAAGAATGAAAAGACCTGTCAATTTTGATAGGACGGTACTCATAACCCTCACGAGTACACTAGGGCCCCCATCCTACATCGATAAGAGGAGGCCACAAATGAATTCCGTTTCGCAGCTTTCCGAATTAGAACACCGAGCGTCCACCCCCTCTGATGGATGTGTTGATTCGAATTGCGTTGATTGGCGCACTGGCGGTGCTGTGCTACCAGATCTTTTCGCCATTCCTGACGCTGACGGTCTGGTCAATCATCCTGGCGGTCACGTTGTATCCGTTTCATCAATGGCTCGCCCGCAGGCTCGGCAGGAAGCAATGGCTCGCCTCGACTATTGTGATAATCGTCGGCCTGTTGCTGATCATCACTCCTGTGGCATGGCTGCTGAATTCGTTTGCCGACTCCACTCGTAATTTCATCGGCGCCGTGCAGCAAAACACACTGCAAATTCCTCCGCCGCGACCAGGCGTTGAGAAATGGCCGCTGGTCGGCAAGAAGATCTAGCGGGGCCTGGTCGAAAGCTCATACCGACCTGCCCGGATTTGTGCAGAGCATGCAGCCTAAGATTGGCGATCTGGCCCAGAGAGCACTCGGTATGGTCGCCAGCATTGGCAAGGGCCTGTTGCTGTTCCTGGCCTCATTTATCGTCGCCGGCATCCTGATGGCATACGGCGAACCAGCTGCGGGCGCCAGTCGAGGAATCTTCGTTCGTGTCGCCGGCGCCGAAAGAGGCGAGGCCCTCTTCAAACTCACAACGTCAACCATCCGCGCGGTCGCGTCCGGCGTTATCGGTGTCGCCTTCATTCAGGCAATACTCGTCGGGTTGGCGCTGGTGCTCGCCGGCGTACCGGCGGCGGGCGTTTTGGCGGTCATTGTTCTCGTTCTGGCTATTGCACAATTGCCCGCCGTGATTGTCACGCTTCCGGCCATCATTTACATCTGGTCGAGCGGTCAATACAGCACCGCGGCGGCGATCACACATACCATCATCCTGCTGGTGGTTGGCCTCGCGGACAACGTTTTGAAACCGCTAATGCTGGGTCGCGGCGTCGACGTACCAATGCCGGTGATGCTGCTTGGCGCGTTAGGCGGCATGGCGAGCGGCGGGATCTTAGGAATGTTTGTCGGCGCGACGTTGTTCGCGCTTGGGCATCAAATCTTCATGGGTTGGGTCACCGACAATCCAAACTCGGATCCGGCAGTGTTACAAGACGAAGCTACTGAAGTGGCCCAGGTAGCGGCAAAAGCTTAAAATCGTGGCCAGCATTCTGACGGTCCTTGATCATCTGATAAAAGAAACGTAATCAGGTGAGTGTCGAAACTGCCGATCGTCAAAAAGCGATGACCGTCTGCACCATCGGCACCCAGCCCGTTCATACCTGCGGTATACGGAGTAAAGGCGCCGCTATAAGGAGCTTTGTTGACCCGGAATCACCTCTCCGTTGAGCCACAGACGCTCGGTCGGAAGGAAATGCCATTTGACGCCGCCACCGTACTCATACGAGTTGCCAAACTGTCCAAAGACCTGGGAGCCGCGGCCATACAGCGACCAGCTTCTTGGGACATGACAAAATAGCTCGCCGACAATTCATAGCCGTGGTCGAACGTCGATGTGACCGGCATCGGCCCGTCAGCTTCGAAGTCGCTTAGCCAACGCATGAAGTATTGCCCGTTGATGGCCAGCCCGTTGTATTTGAGGCCGCCGTCGATCGCCCACATTTTGTATATGGCTTTGTCGACCGTTACACCCGGCGCAAACGCTCCGGTCGAGAAGGTAAGCACACCGTCGGAATTGTACAGCGCAGTGTTCTCGGGACTTGATTGATCGAGATTTGAAAAACGATCCTCTTGTGATTGTCGTAAACGAGGTACCAAGTCGAATGCGAATCTTTTTCTGGGCGAAATAATCATCGTACATGTTGACCGATTTGCCTGGTTGCCCGTAGTTTCCCAGCGGTTCCCACCAGAGACTGCCGGAAAACATCAGATGCGTATCGATCTTGTTTGCCGTAGATATTCAGGGTATTGAGACTGTTGCCGACGAACGCCTGATAGTTCAGTCCCTTCGATAGTTCTCCCGTCGCCCATACGCCCTGGGTGAAGCCGGGGCGGAAGAAGTTGTCCGCCATGCTCCTATCGGTTGCTGTGTAATATGGGAACGTGTTAACCAGCGATCGGCTCCCTGGAACACCCGTGTAACCTGCCATGAGCGTGAGGTGCTTATTGAATGTGCCAGCCGATGTTACCGGCCACGACGATCGAGGCGGCCCCAGCGGACGTCCAGACGGTGAAGCTATATCGCAGCCTCTTGTCGAAAATGTAGCCGCCTAAAATGAACATCGCGCGATTTACGGTTATGTCGTTGCGTGTATGAACCTCGCGGACAACGCCCAGATGGTCGGTGAAAGTGTCGTTGCTATTAAGGGTATTGAGATATCGGAGTTGGGTATTGACGTTGAAGTTCAGCAGAAAAAGGCACCTTAGCGTCGTCGGGAGTTTGCCAGATTACGATTCCCTGTCCGATAACGCTCGGCGATTTGGCTGTGGTGCGGCAGCGGCTGCCGGCTGTGCAGAAGTACTTGCTGGATTTGTCACCGCCGGTGGGGTATTCCGACATTCGCTGCGGGCACTGAGGCATCTGCCGTTGTCGGCGGTACAAGCTGGCTGGCCGGCGATCGACAGCCTCCGTTGCCGTGCCCCCGTCAAGTCGTCGCTGCAAACGGTCGACCTGTTCAAGCAGTGTCTTCTGCTGCTCCTCCATCTTGCGAAGTAGTTCTCGAACCGCGGCGTTCTCCGCCTTCACCGGCGTCGATTTCGTCTTTCAGGTCTTTTGTCTTGGGTTCATCAGCCGCGACTTTGTTCTCCGCGCGTGCCTGGTTTGGCTTCCGCAGCACTGACGCCTTATTTTCCTGAGTTTCCCAACCGGGGTTCCTGAGCGGCGGCGATTCCCTTATCGGTGCTGTTTGTCGGGGTCGCCGGAGACTGTCCGGAGGCCGAGGTCGTGAACAACGCAACTGATGTCAACGCCAATACGACTGAGAGCCTGATGTATGCGCAGTGTACCGACATGTCGAATTCCCCCAAGCCATGGTCAAATGATCGAAGTAATGGACTTACGACAAACGCGCCAAGTCAGCGACTTGGCGCGCCATCGCCGGTTAGCGAAGGAGGCTCCTCGTAGAGTGATCGCGAACCGAGTTCCAGCGAAGAAGCGCACGTTGGAATCAGCACAAAGCACTTTACGGACCGGGCAGAGGCCGGCCTCGCTGGTTTCCTTGTACTTGCTGTTCATGTCTTTCGCGGTTTGGGCCAGGGCCATCACGGTGGCGTCGAAATCGACGCGGTGCCGGGACGCGATCTCGTTGCTGGCGATCGCGAAGGCGGTCCAGGCCTTGACGGCGCCGAAGGCGCAGCGCTCGATGCACGGAACCTGCACGTAACCGGCGACCGGGTCGCAGGTCATGCCCAGGTGATGCTCCAGAGCCGATTCGGCAGCATTCTCGACCACCTTCGATTCGGCATCGTACGCAGTAGCGATCAATGCCGCCGCCATCGACGAGGCCACGCCTATCTCCGCCTGGCAGCCGCCCTCGGCCGCAGACAGACGTCGCATGGTGCTTGCAGAGGTAGCCGACCGCCAAAGCGGCGAGCATGCCGTCACGGACCTTCTGCCGATCGAGCCTTCCGCACCTCAAGGAGTCGCATAGACCAGCGACGGCATCACGCCGGCGGAACCGCCGGTCGGAGCCGTGATCACGAGGTGGCCGCGTCCATTCTCTTCGGAAGCCGCAATAGCGAAGGCCGCCAGCGACGCCGATGCCTTTGTCCGACGCATACCGATCGTCCATGGCCCGCTTGTAAACGGTCGCCGCCTTGCTGTGCAGTTTGATCGGGCCCGGCAGCACGTCATCCTCCGACATCGAAAGCCCCGACTTTACCGTGGCCACCATGGCGTTGATGATCTTGTCGATGAAGGCATAAACCTCCTCTTCCGTCCGGCCCGCGATCGACATCTCGTTGGCCAGAATTACCTTGGCGATCGAGATCTTGTTACTGTCGGCATGGGCCCGCAACTCTTTCATCGTGCGGAACGGATACTTGGGCGCGTTCTTCTTCGGCGGTGTATAACCCTTCCACTCGATGAAGCCGCCGCCCACTGAGTAGTACTCCTGCTCGAGCAACACTTCGTCTGCCGGCCAGGAGCTTGGCAGGTCATCGTGTTCGGGTGCTTGAAGTCGCCCTTGGTGGCGTCGTAGATGATGTCCTTGAGGCTCACATCGATCGACTTGTCGCCGAGCTTGACCGGGAAGGTCTGGTCCGGCTTATCCTTGCAGGCTATCGAGAAATTTCGGGTCCACGGTGGCCGGCTCTTTTCCTACCAGTCCTGCCAGCGAGGCCCGCTCGGTGCCGTGGCCCTTGCCGGTGGCGCTGAGACTGCCGAACAAGTTGACCTGAAGCTTCGTGGCCTTGGCGAGTTTGTCGGCCGGTAGTTTTGCAGCCCGCTGGTAGAAATCATAGGTGATGCGCATTGGGCCGATCGTGTGCGAGCTCGAGGGGCCTGGGCCCACTTTGTAGAACTCGTCGGCCGTCGTCAGCACGGGCCCCTCGCCCTTCTTGACGACGTTCAGGTCTTTAGAAAGCGGCGGCGTCGATGCCGCCTGCGGCAGCACCGGCAGCGTGGCGATGGCCTTCGCTGTTCTCTCGTGGGCCGAGACAGAGCGTACCCATCATCACGGCGGCAGCACCGCCCACAGCGCTTCGGATCAAGAAACTACGGCGATCCACGCCGGGTGGAACCTCGCGCGAGAGCAAGCTGCTTGTATCGGCCAGCGGATCTTCCCTGAACGACTGCGGGGTTTCTCTGTCGAGCTGAGTTTGTCATCAGATTTTCTCATTTTCTTTATTTGACATGGTGCACCTGCTCACTTTCATTAAGATTCGGTCAGCTGCGAACCGTGTCGATGACTCATTTAGTCCTGATTCGCGTTTATTACCTGATCGTTCAGGCCACAGGCAGACACCTTATCGCCGGACGCGGTTTTGCAGCTAACGCCATCTACTCCTATTCCTCTTGCAGAAATGCGACACTGGCAAAACTACTAGGTTTTTCGATGGAATCTCTTCGGTAGCGGTTTCGATCGTAAAGGTTCACCACGGGCGCAAGTCTTGAGTCCACGAAAGTGGGGTCATGACTGAACGTCTTCATCTCCTCCCTGTTACAAATGACAGTGTTTGATTCTCCATCCTATAACTAGAATCTCCTTGGAAAAAAGCGGCCGCCTAAACGTTTCCGTCCTTAACTGCTCGAGCGGTGTGGCGCTGACGGAGTGCGGTTGCGAGACCGTCAAACAGTAAGGAGCATTCGTATGGAGATCACACCGAAAGCGATGGCAATGCCGAAGGATACTTCGGCTCTGCCGCAAGGGAAGTACGGACCTATCTTTCCAAAGTCCCCCGCCTGTCACGGGTTTACGATCATCGCGAAGATCATCCCTGGCCGTGAGCCGGTCTTTTACGAATACGCGCAGAACATCGAGCAGGCTTTGGCTGGAGCGCCCGATATCCTGGCGCCGCTTAAGCTGCATTATTTGCGGTGGGTGCTGTTTCCAATCGGGGGTGAAACCTACTTCATGTATCAGGGCATCTTCGATACCGACTTTGACAAGTACACCGAGGATGCTGTGGCCCTGTTCGGCGCTGCCGGAGTCCGAACTGTCTTTGAAAACCTCGAAGGCTTCCCGATGGATTGGCAAACCAACCCGGAGGCCTTCATAAAGTTCGTTCGCGATCACCAGTGCCCGAGCTTTATGGAATACGCAGAGTATCCGTATTTCAGCGCGGACGAAATCAAGAAGGCTTTAAAGATAAAAGCAGCCTTTTCCGACATGCTTGATCAAATGCAGTAGACGTAAATCACAATTCGGTTTTCCGGGAAGGTATCCTTGATATGGGCGAAGCAAAACAACCCGCGCGCACCTACAACCAAAACCACATACCGCGTAAATACACACCGGGTAAACGCCGGGTGAGTATCTACTGGTCATGGAGCTACCCCTGGGAATCACAACGCGCTCCGGCAGAAATGGAGAATCGATTCTCCACCAATGACTGAAGTCCGCAACGTGCTCTGGCCGTTCTACGAAACGCCAGAGTGGAGCGCCGCACAGTTTCTTCAGGGCATTGCCGGTACGCTGGAGTTGTTCCATCGCTCCGCGCTCGCATTCCAGGAAGTGGCCGGTGAAGTTAGCGGGCATCCTGTTGCAGTATTCCAGCGCGTTGACCAGGCGGGATACAAACAACCGGTTGATGAACGCATCCTCGCTGACACTGACACGCTGCTCATCTTTGGCTTAGACCATCTACTATCAGAGCAGGAAGCGGAACCTGAAGAGATCGAAGCGCTCCAGGAGTGGCTCAAGCGCGAAGGGACATGCTTGATGATTGGGCCGCATCATGATGTCGGCTTCACTGATGATCTGAAACAACGACAAGTTGAGTATCAACACCATGGCGATGCGCTTGTGCCGCGGCAACAGCGATTCAGTCAATACACGCGCTCGCTGCTGAAAGCGTTTGATGTGCCGGTAATAAACCAGTGGGGCTTACGTCCTGCGCTCGTCAAAGGCACAAAAGACATCGCCCCGCTAACCGCCTTTCGCGACCTGGACAAACTTGGCCTGCTCGAGAATGTTCCGACGCTTAACTTTCATCCGCACTTACCGCACTACGCCCTGACTAACGATGATGGCAAGACCGTGCAGGTACTCGCGCGTCAGCCCATCGACCCCGATCGCCCACATCCATTCACTGCTGCCGGCAATACCGAGTTCAACTGTCTTCTGTGGCTGCCGCCAAATGAAAAACGTGCAGGAGACATCGTAATGGTCGATTCGACGAACTTTACGACGCTCTTCGGCGGCACCGACAGCCTGAAGAACTTCTGGAAGAACATCGCTACAGTCTAGAGTGGAAAACGAGATCCGTACGAGAGCGAACGTCATGCTCGAGCTCGACGACATTCAAAGCGGCGTACTTCGTCCACGGCCTGGCCCGTATGAGGCTACTTACATAGTGCTTCGCATCGATGATCGCGAGCGCTGGTAGGGAGTTGATGAGACGGATTTCTAGAGTTGTGACTTCAGCTGCCAATCCCACCAGTCCATTGGCAGACACCTGGGTAAGTGCCTCTTTGACATACCAGGGCCTGAAAGCGCTTGGTGTTCCTCAACAGTCACTCGATAGTTTCTCATGGGAATTCCGGCAGGGGATGGCGGCACGCGCCAAAGACTTGGGTGACGTTGGAGAGAGCGCCCCGGAGAAGTGGGAAAGTCCACTCGGAACGTCTGACGTTCACGTGATTATCGTCGCCGTTTCGCCTAATGCCGAGCAGCTGGAGGCAGCGCTTGCTCCCGCGCGAACGACATATCAGAGCATGGACGGAATCAAGGCAATCTGGCGTCAGAATTGTCACGCGTTACCCGGTGATAAAGAACCTTTTGGGTTCAGGGACGGCATTAGTCATCCGGCTATTGAAGGAAGCGGGATTCCCGGCACCAATCCGAAGGAACAGCCGCTAAGAGCTGGTGAGTTTGTATTGGGCTACCCTGATGAGCTGGGTGGTATTCAGAAGACTGAGCCTGAACTGCTCGGACGAAACGGCACTTACGTAGTTTTCCGTAAGCTCCATCAACGAGTGGCCGACTTCCGCCGATACTTAAACGCGAACTCGAAGGATCCGACAGGAAGAGGAATTACTGGCGGCCAAGATGATGGGCCGTTGGCGCAGCGGTGCGCCGCTAGCTCTCTGTCCGTTTCATGATGATCCCGAACTTGGCGCAGACCGGCGAGCGCAATAACGACTTTCTTTTCGAAGCAGACGATCCGGCAGGACTCAAAACTCCGGGTGGCTCGCATATACGTCAGAACAAATCCACGCGATGCTGCAGTAGCCGGAGTAGTGAGAATCCATCGAATGATCCGCCGCGGAACTGCATATGGTCCACTACTCCCCGAAGGTGTTCTCGACGACGATGGCGCCGATCGAGGTTTGATGTTCGCTTTTGTTGGAGCACACATTGGACGGCAGTTTGAGTTCGTGCAATCTCAGTGGATAAACGATGGAGTCTTTTTGGGGCCGGAGAAGACAAAGATCCAATTATTGGCTCGGGCGACATCAATTTCACGTTGCCGCGCAAACCAGTGCGACGACGCCTTCAGGGCATCCCAAACTTCGTAGATCACGCGCGGCGGCGAATACTGCTTCATGCCGGGACTGCGCGCCCTGCGCTGGCTCTCCAATCTTCAAACGTAAGGGTGAGCTAACGATGAGAAATCTCGGTGCGGGATTGTTCATCCTTCCGATGGTGGGACTGCCTGTTTCTCCTCACGGGGCAAGCGCGAGCGCAGAACAGGGGCGTATACCCGCTCGGCATGAGCGCCACCAACTCCGGCGTCACGCCTCAACCGGGTTTCACTTACGCGAACCAACTCCTCATCTACTCCCGAGATAAGTCGAAGGGGCCTGACGGTCAAGTGCTCGCCACGGGTAACAATTCTGTAGTGATGGACATGAACACTCTCGCGTGGGTAAGTAAGAAAGAGATTTTGGGCGGCGCGAGGTTCTCGATGTCGGCAACCATTCCCTTCGCCAGGAACTCCCTAACTTCGGATTCCACAACTTCCTCCAGGGGCGGCGGCGGTTTGGCCGACTCCTACTACCAGCCGTTCATCTTGGGTTGGAACAAGAACCGCTTTGCGATCCGCGCGGTCTATGGGTTCCTGGCGCCAACAGGAAAGTTCACGGCCGGCGCGAGCAACAACGTGGGGTCGGGCTACTGGACGCATGCCTTCTCTTCAGGCCAGACCTTGTATCTGACAAAAGACAAAGCGACGGTGTTCTCCGCGTTTCAGATGTACGAGATCCACACCACTCAGGAAACAACCGGTATCAAGCCGGGCGACACTTTCGACCTCGACTTTTCGCTAATGCGCGCCCTTCCAGTCGGCGACAAACGTTGGCTGCAGGTGGGACTCGTTGGCTACAACGCGCGGCAGACCACAGCCAGACGTGGCCCGGGAGTGACGCCTGAACAAGTCGCGGAACGTTACAAGGTCAACGGGCTCGGCTTCGGCTGCGAGCGCGAACCTGCCGAGAAAGATCAACCTCGGCTTCAAGTACTTTCAGGAGTTCTCGAACAGGTCTACGTTTCAGGGGCACTCGGTTCAGATCTCAGGTGCAATCAAGTTCTAATCATTGTTATGGAACGTGTAGAGAAGATGATTGATGTTGTCGTTATTGGTGGTGGACCAGCCGGCATGACCGCTGCTCTCCGTGCCGCGGATTTGGGTGCGGAGACTGTGCTCGTTACGCGTGACGAGTTCGGTGGCATGGCAGCGAACGATGGCCCGGTTCCAGTGAGGACGCTGGCCCACGCCGCGCGTCTGCTCCGTGACGCTCGCAGCCTCGGGCGCTACGGTATCGTCGTCGGCGAACCGCTACTCGACTACACGCGTTTGCTCGCGCGCGTTAGTGAAGTCGTTCAAGAAGTGCGCGCGCACTCGACCTTCCGCACGTTGCTCGACGGTTTCGGTGTAGTCGTTAACGAACGGTGTGGTGTAGCACGTTTCACAGACGCGCATACACTTGAAACCGAGAGCGGTTTGCGGCTGCGTGCCGATAAGTTCGTCATCTGCACTGGAGGCACGAGCCGTCGGCTTTCGGTTCCCGGCGCGGAGTTGACAGCCACCCACAGCGACGCATGGGAACTGACTGCGGTGCCGCCTTCGATGATAGTGATCGGTGGAGGAGCCACGGGGCGCAGGTCGCCTCGATCTTCAACGCCTTCGGCTCGCGAATAAAGCTCTTCCAGTCGGGTCCGCGTATCCTGCCGACCGAAGACGAAGAGGTCTCAGCGGCTGTGGCGTCCGCATTTCGTGAGTCAGGTATCGAGGTGACGGAAGACTTTGGCTCGATCGAATCTTTCGAGAGAACGCCTGGCGGTGTGCGTATGTTTTTCTCCAAGGATGGTCGACGCGAAGAGACCGAAGCAGCGCTCGCCGTGATTGCCATCGGCTGGGCTGCCAACACTGCCGATTTGAGTCTTGAGCGCGTAGGCGTGGAAACCGACGGAAGGGATTTCGTTCGCGTTGATGAGTTTCTAAGAACTTCCGCGCCGCACGTCTTTGCTGCTGGCGACGTCACCGGTCGGATGATGCTTGTGCCGCAGGCTATTCAGGAGGCTTTCGTCGCCGCCACAAACGCAGTGCAGGGTGCGACGATGAAGGAACTGGAAGGGGCAGCGCCTATCGGCAGTTTCACGGAACCGGAATATGCGCAGGTGGGTCTGACCGAGAAACAAGCACGGGCTGCTGGCGAAGTAGTGGTCGCTAAGGTCAGCTTCGACTCGACTACCCGCACGATCATTGATGGAAGAACGAGTGGCTTTTGCAAATTGATCGTCGACAGTACTACACGCCAAATCCTCGGCTGTCACGTTGTCGGAGAACGTGCCGTTGAGCTAACGCAGGTGGCGGCAGTCGCTATGGCCGGTCGGATGCGCGTTGATGACCTGGCCCAGGTTCCACTGTCCTTCCCGACCTACGCGGGAGTGCTTGGTCGTGTGGCGGCGCAGGCTACCAGGGAACTCAACCTGAAGTTGGATTGGCCCAGCCAAATGGAAGGTTAAGAAAAACGAGAGTGCGAGGTGACACTCTCAAGCCGCCATTGCCTCAGAGTCTGAAGTGCTACTTGTCATTCACACCGGGCTTCAGCCCGGTGACCCAGAGCAGTGAATGATTAAGAAACCGTTTCAACGGTTTTTCCTTGGCTGGCTAGTTATCTTATTTAACTTTTTCGGGCCTACTACGTGGTCTATGAAGAAGACCAAACCATTAAAACGGTTTCACCGATATGTTTTCCGCCGCTGGTCACCGGGCTAAAGCCCGGTGTGAATGAGAGGGCGAATATTCAACTTTTGAGGCAAAGATACTCAGACCGCGATTATCGCGCTCGTGGGCAGCGAACATCAGCATCGCCTTTACACAGTTTCTACAGTCACCTTGTTGTCACGGCTGAGCGCTCTGGCGATGAATAGAAGCATCACGATCCCGAGAATATTAGCGAGAGTCAACATGACGAAAACGTTCGGGTCCTTGAAGTTCTGAATGGCGATGATGACACCCGCCGCGGTGTTGCGCTGCGCGGTGCCAAGTCCACCGATGTCCTCGAGATGATCCTTTCCCTTACCTGCGAGGTAGCCGAAGCCGAACGCTGCGCCAACGAAAAGTAGCGCTACGAGAAACGCGCCGGTCCCGATGATCTTGAGCAGGTTTGGGAAGTAGCCGACAAGCGTCGCCACCAACATGGCGTACATGGCGAGGTTACCCACTCCACCCACAAACTTCTGACCCTTTTTCGCTAAGCCGGGCAGAACGGCGAGCGATCAACATGCCAACGCCGATCGGCAGGAGCATTTGAATCAACAATGCCTTGGCAATTGCTATTGCATTCACGCTGATGCCAGACAAGCAGCAGCGGCAGCACTAAAGGCACATAGACCACCGTCACAACCATCAAAAGCATCATCACCGCGGCGCCGAGCGCTACCTCATGCGCGGCCGTCTGCGTCAGCTTGATGAGAAAGGGAGCGCCCGCGCCCAAACTGAAGATGAGCAACCCAGCCTTCAGCGCCGGATCGAAAGGCGCAACGTATAGCACCGCTACCATCACGAGTGGGGCCAAGATGAAGTTGGCAACCAGCATCTTGATGACGAACGGCAAGTTCTTCAGGTGCCGGGCGATGTCCGAGGGCTTCTGCGTCAGTCCCACGTTAAGCATCGTGGCGATTACAAAAATCGGAGCGATGTACTGAACTGAGCTTCTAAGGAATTCGAACATTTGCTTCCTCCCCGACAAACGAGTCTGTGGTGCCCAGCTACCCACTTCCCATTGTCATGACGAGCCTGGTCAATTGTGTAAGCCAACCATTTCGGGCAAAGAAGCAAACTTCACTCGTGGTTTACCTGCGGCGTGGGTAACGTTAACAAGTGCGGAGCCAGTGAGTAACTGTAAGTATTGACAGGTTAGTCATAACTGGAGACCAATTATCACAAAAACGAATTCCCTAAACTCGGAATTGGCTAAAGAGTCAAAGAACTCGCGTGGTATGTCCTTCCATCAAGAATAATCCTTCGTCGGAAAACTCTTTTGGAAGTTTTCAGCCCCTCTTCGGTGAATTACTTATGTAAGCTGATCTCACGCAGAGCCACATAATGACGATGCAGACTCTCAACGATGCTGAATTGCTCAGCCTCATAGCTGCCGGGGATGAGCAGGCATTCGCACTGCTGTATCGCAAATACAAGGGTCCTATTTACCGGTTCGGACTCCTTATGTGTGGTTCGGTAAACATCGCCGAGGAAGTCACGCAAGAGGTCTTTCTGCTGCTGGTAACCTCAGGATCTCGTTTTGATCCGAGCCGTGGTCCGCTCTTGCCTTACCTGTATGGATTGGCCCGCATCCAGGTCTTACGATTTCTGAAACGTGAGCGACCTTACGTTGCATTGGTTGACGAAACCGGAGGACGAGCGATCTAGCGAGCGCTACATCGCTAAAGATGACCCGTTCGGAGATTGCAGCCGCAACGAGGTAGTCCGGCTGGTGCGGCAAGCGGTTTTGACTCTGCCTCCTCGATACAGAGAGGTTGTCGTGTTGTGTGATTTTCAGGAGGTCAGTTTCACGGAAGCGGCGATCGCACTCTGATTGCGCCCTCGGCACGGTCGGCTCCCGATTGCATCGGGGTCACTTGTTACTGTTAAAGAAGCTCAGTGTGATGGGCAAACGCGACTCGGCCTCACTTAACGCTCAGCAGATGAGGTGTTTTGCATGAACTGTAGTGACTTTGAATTGATCGTCTCGGATTTGGCTCGCAACCGATCGGATGACTTGCCTGCTGAGCGTGCTCTAGCTCATACCGAGGGCTGTGATCGATGTGCGACTCGACTGGTCCATGAGCAGGCATTGTCTTACGGTGTGCGCGCGGTAATGGCAGATATTGCCAACGACGAACCATCGCCCCGAGTGGAGACTGCGCTGCTTGCCGCTTTCAATTCTCACTTTGTCCCAAAAGCCTCGTCTACGTTCTTCTCAACGCTCTTAGGCAGACGGTCCCGATTGTCATTTAGCCTGGCATTCGTCTTTGCCATTCTTCTGTTACTGATTTCAATTCCGCCGATATTTTGGCTTCGCTCACGTTCAGTCGACCCGTGTGCCGGAAGTGATTTCTCAACACCAGTCAGCAGGATCCATTCCGTCGCTAAGTGCAGATACTGACGCCGATGTGACGACGACAACCGGGCGCCGGAACTTCTCGGCGGAAGAAGAGCAAGCGACCATTGGTCGTGAACAATCCAAACGTAACTGAACCTAACGCGCGCGAAGAGGTCACAGAGTTCCTTCCGCTTGCTGACGGCGAGGACCTTACTTCGCTTGAGGCAGCGCAGGTTGTGCGCGTTGAACTCCCGGTTTCGGCTCTCATGGACCTTGGCTTGCGAGTTGGTCCGGAGATATCGCCGGGGCAGGTCAAGGCCGACATCCTGGTGGGCCACGATGGTTCGGCCCGCGCCATCAGGTTTGTTCGCTGAGGCAGTTAGCTAATGCCAGTCTCGATTCAACAAGAGGAGTTGATGATGCTGAGAAAGTACAGGTTGCGGTCAGTGCTGGTAGCGTTGCTGCTGCTGAGCTATGGATCGGCGATGGCCCAGACTGAAACCGCCGGCTGGTGAAAAGCAGAAGGCCGTAGCGGAGTTAAACCGAACGACGCCCTCTCAGACGGTACCTTTAGGTTGTTGTGGTCCAAACTGAATGTGGATCTCCGGAGAGTAGTGACCGGAGCACCCTACTCGGCGATTGCAGTTATGGAGCACACTCAAACACTAAGCGATGGCAATCAAATCATTCGAAAGAGCGAGTCCGCTTACTGTCGCGACAGCGAAGGCCGCATTAGAACGGAACAAAAGCTGGACAACCTTGGCAATTGGTCAGCGACTGGAAATGCGCCTCAGTTAATCATGATCGCAGATCCGGTAGCGCGACGGTCTTACACTCTCGATCCTGGCAATCGCACCGGACGAGTAGATCCTTACGCCGTTGCGCCGGAGGCGCCGAAGAACGGACAAGAGGCCAAGAAGGCTGTCGGAGCGGCCGCCGCAAAACCACCCGCCCAGGCAGCGCCCCCAGAATTGGCTGTTGAGGCTATCAAAGCGAGTGCCGCAACAGACGCCGAAACACTAATCAAACAACCAACCCCACCCAAAGAATCCTTTGATGAAAGGAACGAAGCAGGAATCGCTTGGCAAACAGGTAATTGAGGGCGTCGAGGTAGAAGGAACGCGCACGACCCGAACAATCCCTGCCGGCGAGATTGGAAATACTCGTCCTATTCAGATCGTGGATGAAAGCTGGTACTCGTCAGAACTGCACTTGCGGATAATGATACTGCACCGCGACCCGCGATCTGGTGAATCGACATTCCGGCTCACTAATATCAATCGAAGCGAACCAGCCAGGACGCTTTTTGAAGTTCCGCCTGACTACCGCATGGTAGAAAGCGTGGCAAGCCCGTAGAAAGAGTTTCGATTGCGCACGAAATACCTGCCGGAAGTTTTCAACCCATAAGCCGAAAATAAAAAAACTCAGCAACCGCTGCGTCGTGTAGTCAGACAGCAGGCTGTGGCAATCAGCTAGACCCGCCGGACGCGTTCATCTCGCTTATTCGTGTACCTACTCGAGTAATTGGGAAGGCCGAAGGTGTGCGTCGATACAAAGCGCGCCTTTCTCTCGTTCAAGATTGGAGGTAAGAATATGAGTAGGAGTCAACGTTGGTCCACAGCCGTAATCCTGATCGCCTTGGTCGTGTTTACTACAGCTGGACAGAGTAGACGTGAGGCAAAGGAGGAGCTAGACAAGGGACTCCAGTCGCATGGCCAAAGGAAACTTCGACGGCGCAATTGAGAGCTTCACGCGCGCCATTGAACTCGGATCCCACCAGGAAGCGCGGGGTCAATCGGGTGAAAGCGGAAAACTCAATCTAACGATGACCGACAATGCCTCAACATCAGAAGGGATCGTTCTCATCGATCCACTTACGTCCGTCGCTTATAGCAATCGTGCGGCGGCACGGGTCCGGAAAGGAGATCTGGATGGCGCCCTTGCGGACTGTGACCGCGCAATTGCGATCAATCCAGGGTTGGCTGACGCTTATCAGAATCGCGGGTGGATACGCTGGGCCATGGGAGATCTTGATGGATGCCATATCCGACTTTGATCGTGTAATCAGCATCTCGCCGCGCCACGCTAAGGGATACGATCTACGAGGCTCCGTACGGATGGATCAAGGAGACTTGCTCAAAGCGCTCAAAGATCTCGATCAAGCTGTCAGTCTGGATCCGCGCGATCCGAAGACCTATTGCGATCGTGGGCAAGCTCGGCACCTTTTCAAAGATATTCGAGGGGCACAGGAGGATTTTGACATGGCTGCCAAACTGAATCCTCAACTAGCATGTGCGCCTTACGGACAAGGCCTCGTGCGATTTGACAGAGAGGAGTGGTCCCAGGCAATCGTTTACTTCACTCGAGCAATTGAACGAGACCACGAGTTGGGACTGGCTTATGCGTTGCGCGGACTCGCGCTTCGACGCCTGGGTCGCAACGCCGAAGCAGAAAAGGACATCGCGGAGTCTTTGAGACTTGATTCGCGGCTGAAAACTCCAGCTCGTCTGCCCTTGGGGAAAACGCCACCGGAATAAGCTGGGTTCTGAATACACTGCTGGTGCTGCTATCGGCAGGGCTCACCTTAAGGTTTTTTGGTTGGCGACGGGCTCCGGGCGACCGTCGGACTCGGTGTTGCCTTAGTAGTCTGTAGATTGATCGCTTCCTGGTAACTGACCTTTGTTATGTCGAAACCTAGTGCGATGTCCCCGAGCTGAGCCATTTCTTTATCGATGTGGTTGATGAATTCCTTCGGATTTTTGACTCCCCGTTCAGGTTTTAAGAGAGTAATGGGATAGCTATCAACCTCGCTTTCAAGTGCCTTATATTTCAGAAAGAGTTCTTTGTTATCCGATATGTTCTTTTGCTGCTGAAAGACGGGCTGAAACAGTCCGTAGAATGCTGCTGTTGCAGAAGCAATAATAAAGACGGTTCGTACATAGGTATTGGTCCCGGTCCATCCGCCCTGCGCAATGAAGAACAAGGTGATAGCCACAACTAGACCAGCAGCCATCACCATGACAATGGAGACGAAGTAGTTTACGTAGAAATACGCCATCACCGTCCCATGGTGCTTCGCTCTGTCTTGTATGATCCTGAGTTGCGCTTCGATCCGTTTCTGTTCTACTTGAGTCGGAGTAGGACTGGGGTAGGAGTAGGCGTCGGGGTTGGGGCTGACGAACCGCCCGCATTGCCAGAAGTCGTAAGCGCTTGACTCTGTTCAACCACCGGAGACGGAGTTGGAGTTAGTGTAGCTGTTGGAGCTGCCGTCGCTGTCGGCGATGGACTTGAACTCTGAATGAGTCCAAGCGCGCGGTTGCTTTAATTGGGCCAACAGCGTCAGTAGTTGCTGTAGCCGTTATAGGAAGTCAGCCATTCGGAAGACTTCTGTTCCGCGTTGTACTCGGTGTAAGACTTAATAGCCTCAAACGAAAGAATTACAACTAGGGCAAGTAAGATGTGCCTTCCTATGTCGGAATTCCAAATGGCAGCAAACACGCCGATAATGCCTGGACCATAGCCTCTCCAGATCAAAAGGCCGATAACGACTACTGTGAGGACAGTCAGTGACACCACCACCCAGATTCCTGTACCCATAACTCCTCCCCTGCGCAAGGCTGCAAGCGCCTCGCGCATCTCAGCTAGCCTCGATTCAGAAAAGGAACTTATCCGATCCACAGGTCGCGCAGTTGCTGCTCGGTGCCGTTGAACTTGTCTCTGTCGCACCTGCCAATTCCCGGCACACTGTGAGGCTCGGGACCTATTGCTCCATCGGTGTATTGCCACATGGTCCAAGTGGGCCAGTTAGGCGGAACAACCGGTGTCGGGCCGTATTGAGCCAACCACAGCCAGCACTGCGACAGGATGGGATCTTTGTTGCTTCCGAGTAGTTGCTTGATGAAATGACCGGAATAAAAACCTGGGAAACGACCCGTGACTTGCTTGACGTGCGTAACGAACGCCCGGGCTTCTTCGAGCGACATGCTTGGCCCGGTCGGATTGGGTTCGAAATCCAACACGAGTAAGGTCTGATCGAATGAACCAACTACGTTTAGGAAGTTGTCGGCTTGTTTGAGACCATCACTGCCCGTTGCAAAGTGATAGGCGCCGAATAAGAGACCTGCATCCGTCACCTTCTTGCGGTTTGACTTGAAAGTAGGATCTACGCCCGTTTGCCCTTGTGTGGCTTTTTGAATAACGCCAAGTATTCCCGCTTCTTTAGCTTTTGGAAAGTTTACGTTCCCGTTATGGTGAGAAGTGTCGACTACGACATTCAGAGGATCTGGCATGGTATTACCTCAAAGAAACAGAACGTTTATGACAGGTCGAGACATCTCGCGAGGGTTGAGATCTGCTCGACAGAAAGGTTAGTTAGCCCAGGGTTCTTATGCTTGGCTGATTGGCGAGTTGCGAGGACGCAGAAGCTCGGGAGAATCAAGTCAACAGAAGACCCTTGGTACTAAATCTTCCTATTGCTATTTCTACACGAACCGAAATGGGACGAGATCTATCAATAAACATCCGCTCTTGATTCGAGACTAATCGACCCTGATGTCCATACCTTGATCACATCCTGCGACCCTGATATCCACCGTACTACAAGTGCCGATTGATACCTCTCCGCTTCTTTTCATCTTTCTCAGTGACCGCCCGGCCAAGATGTTAAAGAGCGCCAACAACACTCACACACAATACCGCAGCAAAGACAAACCCCTTCCAACCGTATTCGCCGTGAAGAAAGATATACACTTTGAACTCCTTCTCATTCCCGAGGGTTAGCTCAATCCGAGTGAAACGAGATTCGAAACTTACCGATTGGGAAGCAACTGGAATCTCGTCTCACCCGTGAGAATGATCTACGCAGCTTCTAAAAGGTCAGGCCAATTTGGCCTTGAAAGCTGCGTGGAGAAACAAAGTGGGTGCCGCTAAAGGTTGACTGAAAGTTATAAAGAGCTTCCTTGTTAGTCAGGTTAAGGACGGTAAATCTTAGTGTGACCTTCTTCGCCTTCAGTTCGGAAAAGATTGTCCGTACCCGCGCTTAAAATCAAACAAGTGACGAGGCGCTATGCGAGGTGGGTTATGGTCATCATTTGCCGTTCCATCGGCAGGAATACGTACTCGTAATGCTCCTCGATTCGAGTCGCTGCAAGTAGTAATTGCCTGGCTCGGAGTGGCAAACGTGTTGCCACAGAACAGACCCAATTTGCGCTTGCTGATCTGCTGGAAATGTCAGCGCCGTATCGAAGTCTGGCACTGCTCCCGACACGAGACCGCTGTCGTAGCGCCAGGTGAACGCGAGATATGGCGCGAGCTTCTTCCATTGTTGGAATTGGTACTGCGCTTGGGTTGTTTGTTGGAATGCCCTGGTCGTGGTCGATTCGAAACACGCCGGCAGGCAGATCGGAATTGAAGAAACAAGCCGCCGCTCTCTGGAGGAAAGTAACGCAGCTCGTGTATGTCCCGCCACCATGAAAGCGGAGAAGCCTTTGTAGTTCGTAAAATTAACGCGTGCGCTGAACTCCGTCGAGCTTTGAGGTTTGCCACGAGATTGGAAATGTGACGGACGTGTTGAATAACACATTGAAGTCGTAGGCATTGTTTGTGTGTTTGTAGAAGTAATCGCCGTCAACAATCAGATGGTTACCAAGCGCCTGCTGGAACCCAAAATTGAACTGGTTACGCCTGCCGGGTTTCAGAGGAAGATTACTGGTGTCTCCCAGAATTCCATTACCTAACCCACCCGCGCCAGTTGCACTGGAAAGAATCAAATTCTCGTTGTACGGAGTTTCGAAGTTGCGCGTATAAGAACCGCGCAAGCACAGTATTAGTGCGCTTCACTAGATAAGACACGCCCAGACGAGGTTGCAGCATGCTGCCGTGCGTGATTCCGTCGTAATTGTCGAAGCGCAATCCCAGTCAATACTGTAGCGTTACCCAGGGTGAGACTGTCTTGGTGCGAACAACGCTTCCTGCTTGATATCCGTGTGTCCGTGGAAAGCGAATGGAGTTCCACCTCGCGTTAAATCAAAGGGCAACAGTCCAGGCAGAAAATCGGGACTGGCCGGATCGTTAAAGCTCAGGATCCGTGATGCCGAACTGAAATCCCTCGGTCAGGAACGTGTGTGAGATCTGCACCCAAACTTGGCGTTGTTTCGCCCTTTGACATAGGACAGATCCGCCTTAAGCCCACACGTTATTCAATCGGCGTGATTGATTGAATGTGATTGGCTGATCCGAAAACTCATCTGGACTATCGAAGTACTTGACGTTATCGAGCCGATAGTACGGATTGATCGACAACACAGTGGTTGGGACTGAAAATATGAACGTAGCCAGGAGCGATGTTGATGGAATTGACCAGCTGTCGTTGATCTTGCCCAAGCGCTTCTTGATCAAACTCATTCGGCGTTTGGAATCTGTTGCGCGCCAAAAACAGATTCAAGTGAAACGTGTCCTTCGAGTTCGGGCTGTAGTCAATCCGATCAAAGAGGTTCACTCGCAGTTCCTCGATCGTGCAGAACGGTAAACTCAGGCGCATCAAGAAAGCGACCGGAGCGTTCGAAATTGAAGGCTACGAAGTTACCACCCTTCGCATTTCCATAAGCGAGCGATCCATCCTCATGCGTTGTTCCGAAGCGTGCCGTACAGCGCATTAAAGCTTCCGGTTGGGTTTCTTCTGATTCAGCCCCGAACGTGTGATGGCATTAATTACCAGGCTTGTCTTGTCGCCGTATTCTGCCGGCGCCGCTCCGGTAACCACTTCCATCGACTGAATGGCGTTCACCGGAATCTGCGTAGAAAACGCTTTGCTCTGCTGGTCTGAGATCGGTTGGTTATCCAGAGAAAGGTTTACTTCGGCGTGATCGCCGAGTGGATGCATGAATCCATTGAGTCGGCCACAACGCCTGGAGCTGCCAAGGTCACTACATCACTCAGGCCGTTTCCTGGAGATCTTACCGGCAGCCTTGTAAGTAGATTCTTGTCAACGTCAGTGTGACTCGATGGAACATTCTCCAGCACGTCAACGCCAGTGCTGATCGTTACCGATTCGGTGGCGGTTCCGATCGTAACGGGAACATTGATCGTTATTGGTACCGAAGTACGAACATTCAGAGACTGTCTCGCGTCAGAAAAACCCGAAGCAGCTACCGTCAACACATAGTTATTGAAAGGCACGTTGTTGAAACGAAAGGTTCCATCTGTTCCAGTTCTTCGCAGTTTGAGTGTAGCCCGTCACTGCGTTCTGTATGGTGACTGAAGCATTTGGGACTACGGCGTTATTTGGATCTGTAATCGTACCGCTTACAGTACCTGCCGTGAGCGATTGTCCAAGCGCTGCATAGCTCAAGAACAACGAGATGAAAGAAAGCCAGAAGAAGCTTAGAAATGTAGCGGGAAGAATGGATCTTCGAATCATTGCGATTTACCTCATTAAGTTAGCCGTTTGCATTTTGGCTGCATCCTTCGGGTTAATGAGCCCGAAAAGTAGTGGCAGCCTAAGAAGAATTCACTTCCGCCCGGATGATGAATCTCAAGGCGTCCGCGAAACTTAGCGTTGGGTGACTTAAGAGATAACTGGTGGTGCTCGGCCGTGTGCTGTAGTGAGCGTGATTGAGCTGTTAGCGAGTGTAGCGATTGAGAAAACTGCTGAGGACGCAGTCGGTCGCTGCAGGATTATTGCTGTAAAAATCGTTCCGTTGGATAGGCTTTGGCGGAACTGGCAAATCTGACAGTCAGAGGGCTTCTCAGTACTGCCAGTTGAGCCACCAAGATCGAAGGCCGCCGATGAACTGCTCGTGCGGGAGTCCACCGATGAAGGACTCAGCGTGGTCAAGCCGCCGTGACGGTGAGCCGTTCCAGCCGAGGAGGCATAACCAATCAGCAGCAACAAGACGTAAGTCAAGACACGACGCGATTGCACGTGCGCGACTTTCCGAAATCCTGATCTAATTCTTGCGGTCATGCTGCAGTATTAAGCCTCGGACCAGCTTAAACAGAAATTAGTACCAAGGACGTTTGATGTCAACTCAAATGAGTCGTCAATCTCAACTGTAGTCACGAGAGTATCGGGCAGCCACGTTACCTTTCCCGTGTCGAGTGAATACACTGCGCCGACCACTTTCAGTTTACCTTCCGAGACGAGTTTCGCGAGTACCGGGGTTGAAGCGCGGAGTTGTTTCACCACCATCTCGACGTTGGCCTTCACCGCATTCTCTACCGGGTCGCCCGGCAACCCACGAGTCTTCATCTACAGCCGGTCGCAGCAATTTGATCAGCGCACCGATATGACCTTCAGCTTCACCTCCCTCGACCGCTGCGGTAACCGCGCCACAATGTTGATGGCCCAGCACTACGAGCAAAGGGACATGAAGATGTTCGGCGCCGTATTCCAGACTACCGAGTTCGGTATCTGAAACCACGTTCCCCGCCACGCGAATGATGAATAGGTCCCCGAGACCTTGATCAAATAGTCAGTTCCGGAGGGACACGGGAATCCGAGCAGCTCAAAATCTCCGCGTGTGGGCTCTGGCCGGAAGCAAGTTCCCGCTGCCGCTCCGCAGTTTCGTGAGGATGCTTGTAGCGATGTGCCACGTGATGCTCGTTCCCGGCTTTCAGTTCAGCTAAGACAGAATCGGCCGTCACTTTCTCTTCGGTCCTAGCTCCCGGCGCGAGAATGACCAGAGCTGAGAACACTAAAAACGCTATTGCTATTTTGAATGTACGGTTTGATCGTCATTGCCGTTGCTCCTGCGCGGCCAACAAGGCGCGCGCTCTAGTCGATCATTTCAAGACCGGCGGTGCACCCGGAAGAAGATATCTAAGATTCAAATACAATATGTTCGCGTGCGCGCTACCTGGTTGGTCGACGCCAACCGACCAGGGATGTCGAACGAGATAAGAATACTGCGTCGTGAACTGCAGCCCGCCGTAGTTAGGATCACGCCAAAATGTGCGCGTGTAACCGAAAGTGAATTCCTGGACCGATTTGTTATGGTTGGAAGGAGAGCCGTCAAACCCGTAACCCACCAACTGTCCGTTCCCATCGATGGCAGTGTTCTTCTGGATGTAGGCTCCGCCATAGTAAGAGTCAAAAAGTCTTTCGCGGTCGCCTGGTATTCAAACCCGGCGACCGTCGAGGCCGAAGTGGATCAGCGAAGGGTCTCCGTTCGGTTTAATAATCAGATCCGGTCCCAGACCGAAAATCCAACGCCCGCCGCCGTCGCTGTAAAAGCCGCTGCCAATCAGGCGAAAGTTTTTGAATACTTCGTAGTTGACACCAACCGAAGCTCCACCGCCAACCGCGCTATGGGTTTGCCCGTCGACCGGATTGAAGAACTTGAAGGTGCTCAGCAATCCCGCAAATTCAAAATGGAGCGCGCGGCCGTCCACCTCTCGGGTCGAAAGCAATCTTGGCGATGATGTCGGGGTGTACATTGGGAACACTGAACGTGGAATCTCCGGTATTCACCTGCGGCCCGTAAGCACTGGCGAGCGCAGCCGGGAATGTTATTTCGCCCGCGCCCGCAGAGCCTCCGCCATATTGTTCGGCGGCTTCCAGCGACAGTCCCAACGTCACCGTGCGGCTCGCGTGATAGACAACACGAAACTGCGGGTCGCGATTCCAGGTCAGACCAACCTGGAGATTCGGGTCGACGTTCAGAGCCGAGAAGACGTCGGCGGGAAGAGGCGAGAGGCCCTGGCGATTGGGAGTTAAGAGACTCCACGATTGCCCCGCGAGAAGTTCCCACTTGTCCTTGCGCACGTCGAGCCAGAAAAGACGGACTCGAAGGTGATTGCTGTTGGTGGTGACGGCGGCGTTCCCCGGCGAGAAGCCATTGAAGTCTGTCTCCACATATCCCAATACGTCTGTGTCCCTAAATCTTGTGTCCAACCGGAGAGCGAGTCGCGAGCTTTTGCATCGTGGATCGAAATTCCGGAAGGTGGCCTGACGTCGAATTACTGAAAGGGATACCGCCGAAGTTGGTGCCGAGACCGCTGCCGACATTCCGGTCGCGTATGTACGCACTAAAGTCAATAAAACCAGCGGGAGAGATGTAAACCTTACCGAGTTTGAGGGCGAGCGGCGCGGCCTCTTCTTCGGCCTTCAGCACTCGGTAGCGGGTGGCTTAATCGCACCGGGCTCAGGTTGAGTTGCAGTCGGATCGAGACCCGCAACTCGCGCATCATTCGCATTGCCTGAGGCAGGGAGATGAAGCACCTGTTCCAACATTCTGCTTCTGCTCATCCAGCATTTGCTCGAGCTGTTCAATATGTTTCTGTTGCTGGGCAAGTTGCGTCTTTAGCAACTCAATGTCGGCACTTTCTCGCGAGTTTGACGTCACCGGTGCGGAAGTGTCTGGGTTTGCGGACACAGTCCGGGTGTTGTTCGAAGCAATCTTGGGCGCGGCATCGTCTTGAGCGAACGCGGTCCCCTGGAATAAAGCAGCGCAGACAGTTATTGCTAAGAGAAAATAGAGATTAATGAAACAGCCTCTTCGAGTTTTCATAATCGGCCTACCTTTTCGCAACGCAGAACTTCCCCATATTGACGATAGGTCAGGAAAAGGAACGGAGAGACTGTCAATTTTGACAGCAGGAGCGAGCTTGATAATGATTCTCAAACGACCGAACATTCTGAGTAAATGTCGATTGCCGAAACAACATCTGCTGAAGGCTTCGAGCGTTTTGTAGGCGGGGAATGTTTATTCCATGGCGCGGTGAAGCATGTCGAAATATCAAAGCGTGGATCGTCGCGCTACCTTCTGAAGGTGACAGGTTTCAGATTAATTTGCGGATGCATCTTGCGCGACAACTGCTGCGCGAAACAAAGAAGAGCGTGATGGACGTTGCGCTCGATATCGGCTACACAAACCCGGCCATTTCGCACAGCTCTTCCGCAGAGAAACCGGCTTCTCCCTGAGCGACTACCGCCGCCAGCGATGACTAGTTGCTCCGGCTCCTGGGCTGCGGAGCACACGCGATCTCCGAACATTATCTCGAGAGCTATAGCTTGCGGAGGTACGCGAGTAACGCTGCCCGCTCATCCGGATTAACGAATCCTCGATCAACAACAAGGCCATTCGACGAGAGAATCGGTGGCAAGTTGGGAGCCGGACTTAGTCGAGCGACACGCCGGAACAAAGCATCGTAATGGTCCAGAACCTCCTCCAGTGTTGCCGCCGAGTTGTTGTGGAAGTACGGTGCCGTCTTACTTATGCCACGGAGTTGAGTGACATCCATCACGTTGAGATCCGCAGGCTGGCCCGTAAGCAGCAGCCTTCCTGGATCCGAGGTAGTGATGAATTGGAAAGTGCCATTCGCGAGAGTGACGCGGTACGTACGCGCGTTGCGGTTCAGCCGCTCGGGACACGGCGCGAAGCCGTCGAGGGCTGGACGTGGACAAGCAGTGGAGATGTTGTGATAGCGCACAATAGGCCGCACAAACGCCTGTCTCCGGCGTTGAGCCACTCGGGATGCAGACTGCCGCCGTGACATTGCGCGCATGCTCGGTTGAAGACTCCTTTTCCCTGTTGCTCGACCTGACTAAGTTCCGGATCAGGATCCGGAAACGCTGAGGCACCATTAAGAATAGCGTCGGCAAGCTGCCTCAACAGTAGGCGCTGAAAACAGCGACTTCTGAAAGGTTGCGAGGTCATCGAGCATGCGCTGCGGCGGCTCCACAGACACCTGCGCATGGGCGATCAACGCACCGCGTGCTTGTTCCTGAAGCGATCCGAAACGAGCATCGTGTTGATATCCACCCTGCCGGTTTGGTCCATTCGGATCCTGGCCCATGATTGGCGGACGTGGAGCGCCCGGCGGCCAGATCGGTAACACGTTATCCGGGCCGGTAATTGCGACGTTGAGTACCGGCATTACCGCGCGCCAGAGATCGACCGACGTTTCTGCCGAGGGTTGACCGGTAACCGGATCGATCAGTCTTACATTCAAGGGCAACGGCATCGTCACGCGAATGAGACCGTTTTCGACAAGGTTCGAGAAATCGATCGCGCTGTCGCCGTTTGTACGGAAGTCGTCGGCGTCCACCGGGCGGAAGAGCGGATCGTCCGCATTCTTGTTGTGCTCCAGTTTCGCCTGGAGCGCCTCATAGCGAGCCCTCGCGGATGCAGGAGAAAGCTGGAATCCATCTGATGGCATGTGGCAATCGGCACACGAGCGTCCGTTCCCGCCCAGCTTTTTGAGATTGCCGTCGTTGAAGGCCTTACGACCTCGAGCCACGGAGTCGCATGGTTGCTGGTCGCAGTTAAGCGGTATCTCGCCATTTCCCTCCAGGACTTGGCCGCGACCTGTGTGCGGGATCACCGCGGCAATCACAGCGACTAGGCCAAAAATGAGGACGGCTGATGATCGATCTCTTAGTTTTGTACATGGTCTTTAAGTCCTTCCGAACAGAAGTACGTCCAGGGTTTGGCCGTAGTTGTTTTCATCTGCTGACTGCGTTTTCAACGACTAAGCACGAAATCCTCAGGCGATTGGATGGTTCTGTAACGAACGCCTCTATTTGCTCACAAATTGAACGTGGCGGATAATCCCTCTGCGATAAGCGTAAAGTCCTTCAAACTTCCTTAAACCTTCCTAAACTTTGCTAATGGGCGACAGCGGGCAATAAGACATATGAGCACTCTACGATTTTGGGCCCGTTCAGTGTTGATGCTCACAGGCGACTCCTGTTGCGAGAAGGTGCGCGTGTGCGTCTCCCCGCGAAAGCTTTTGAGATTCTGCTCGTACTACTTGAAGAGAACGGGCGACTTGTCGAAAAGGATGAATTGCTGAAGAGGGTTTGGCCTGAGGTGGTGGTTGAAGAGAACAATCTGACTGTCAACATTTCGGCGCTCAGAAAATCGCTTGAAGAGAGCCCGGGCGAACACCGATATGTAGTTACCGTTCCAGGTAGGGGTTATCAATTTGTCGCGGAAGTCCACCAGCATTACGCGGATGAAGTGAGGAGCGAAGCGGAACTACCAAGTCAAATTACACCAGCCGTTGTCTCCGCCGCGCAGCATACGCCTCAAACTCACGGACAGAAGCTTTGGACTTCAGAAGTTGCTGAGCCACACATACACACTGATCAAGCATCTGGCGAAAAAGACACTGTCACTCAGAGCAAACGCTACAACTACTCATCGGGCCTGGTTGTCGCGGCTCTCATTGGAACAGCGATCATCGTTGCATACTTAGCTTATTCAGGTTATTCGCGCTACTTCGCTGGCGATGACAAGAAGCGCAACGGTTCCATTGCCGTCTTGCCCTTTGTGAATATGGGCGGTGATCCCGACGCGGAGTACCTCTCCGATGGGATCTCGGAGAGCCTTATAAATACCCTTTCGGAACTACGCGGCGTCAAAGTTATCGCGAGCAATTCGAGTTTCCAGTACAAGAACAAAAAGATTGACATTCAGAAGGTCGCGAGTGAACTCGGAGTCGATGAGATCGTTACAGGTCGCGTCTTGCAGCGCGGTGAGGGTCTTCTCATCAGCGTTGAACTGGTGAACGGGCGTGACGGTACCCATTTATGGGGTGAGCAGTACGACCGCAAAGCCACCGATCTTTTTGAGCTGCAGTCACAAATCTCCAGGACCGTTGCTGAGAAGCTACGTTCACGCTTGACCGCCAATCAGCCAGCGCTGAGCACTAAGCATGAAAGTGTGAATCCCGAAGCTTACGAGATGCTACTCAAGGGACGCGTTTTATCTGCGAAAGCAGGAGGTGGACAGTCAGGCTGAAAGCGCGTCGGGTATTACCAGCGAAGCGATGGAGATTGATCCTGACTTACGCGCTCGCATACGCCGAACTATGCGGCAACGCTACATTGTTCTTTACGGGAGCAGTTGTCATCGATCCGAAAGAGTTTAGGCCCAAGGCAGAAGCGGCAGCATACAAGGCGCTCGAGTTGGATGACGATCTCGCTGAAGGCGCATTATGCGCTAGCTGGACTCAAACAAAATAACTGGGAATGGGCGTCTGCCGAGCGGGAGTATGCTGCGAGCGCTCGAGTTGAATCCGAACCTCGCCGAGGCTTATCACTTTTATTCGTTTTACCTGATGGTGAGAGGCCGGTATGAGGAAGCTGTTGACGCAGCAAAGCGCGCGCATGAGCTAGATCCGCTGTCGCTTCGTGGCAAGTGCTCATATTGTCGCCTGTCTCAACGTAGCGCGCCGCTACGACGAGGCAATTGAGTTGGAGCAGGAAAATACTGGAACTGGATCACAACTTCGCGCCGGCCCACTACGGTCTCGCCGGAGCATATAAGGGGAAAGGCCTATATCGGGAAGCGATCTATGAATATCAGGAGTCAATCAAGTTTGGCGGCGACTCTCCATCGGATCAGATCTATCTGGGCGCCGTATACGCTCAAGCCGGAGAGCTCAAGACAGCGCAGCAGATACTCAGGCGATTGGAGACGAGCAAAGACTACGTGTCACCTGGAGAATTGGCAGTACTTTACACTTCTTTAGGAGAACGTGACCAAGCGTTTGCATCCCTCGAGAAGGCTTATGCAGCGCATGATCTCCAACTGCAGTACCTGGGTGCTGACTCCTCATTCGATAGCCTGCGAGAAGATGCTCACTTCAAAGACTTGATGCACCGCATTGGACTCCCGTAATCGCCGCAGGTAAACAAGCGTTAACAATACGTGCAAGGCCTTCTAGACGCGACACCCCCAAGACTACATCCTGGATTGAAAGCTCAGCTCTTCCAGCACATAATCTAAGAACTCAATAACTCAAGTTCCTTAAGCAAAGGGGAGCTGAACCATGTTGTATTACCGAAAGTACGACCATGGCTTTACGAGTGTGGTGCTGACCAAAGACGAGTTCGACACATTGAAGTCAAAGATTACGGCTGATCCAAATACCTACCCGTTTCCGTCTTCGTCCTCCTTAGAATATCGAAAAGAACTTTGGTCGGAAATTCAGAGACATGTATGCGAGAGAGATCTATTTCGACTTCGTGCTTTCGTTCGGCGGGCTATTACTTGCTGTGATTCTATTTGTCGCAGTTAGTTTTATCGAGAGAGTTACTGGGTTCTCTAGCGCTGGCGTGTCATGGTTTTTCGGGCTGATCTTGTTCGTAGTTTTGCTCAAGGTTCTGATTCACATCGTGGGCGTAATAATCTCCGCCACAAACTTCACCGAATGCTTCAATACAAAGAAACGGTTCTATCGACAGGTTTTCGAAATGGTTCGCTATTATCCTGATCATGAATCCTACCTGGGCGCCTACAGACAGAACTCGGTCTCCGATTCGCGATCGGATGATCACGTGACTGAAAGGAAGTGACGAATATGATTGACACTATTTCCAGGGATGAACTCAAGGCGAAAATTGATCGCCGGGATCTCTTCACTTTGGTCGAGACATTGCCTGAGATTGCGTATCACCATGCGCATTTGCCCGGTGCCATAAACCTGCCGCCTGATAAAGTTTCTTCAGACGCAGCCAAACTCCTGCCGGACAAGAATGCTGACATCGTGGTTTATTGCGCCAGCCCCACCTGACACGCTTCAGAAAACGCCGCCCGTGAATTGGTGGCGATGGGCTACACAAAGGTACGCGACTATTCTGAAGGCAAGGCTGACTGGATTGATGCAGGGCTACCAACTAAAAGTGAACACCAGCATTGAATGAATTCGCCTATTAAGATATTCGCCTCATGAAGCAGCAACCGATGAGTGATCAGGCGTTGGCTAAACTGCAACGCGACACGTTCGGCTACTTCCAACACGAAACCAATCTCACTAACGGCATGGTGCCGGACAATACGCGCACAGGCGCACATGCCAGCATCGCTGCAATCGGATTGGGACTTGCCACATATCCAGTCGCAGTTGCGCGTGCGTTTATTTCGCGTGACGAAGCAGTGGAGCGTGTCCTGACAACTCTGCGGTTCTTTTGGACGAGTCCTCAAGGAACAGAATCTGATGCCACTGGCTACAAAGGTTTCTACTATCACTTTCTTTACATGGATACAGGACGTCGGGCGTGGGAATGCGAGCTCTCGACGATTGACTCAACCATTCTTATCGCCGGTGCGCTGACTGCTGCTACTTACTTCGATCAGGAGACAGAATCAGAGCAAGAGATTCGCCAACTCGCCGAGGATCTTTATCGCCGCATGGATTGGCAATGGGCAATGAACGCGGGCGCTAAGGTCTCGATGGGATGGAAGCCTGAATGCGGTTTCCTGCCATATTGGTGGGAAGGTTATGACGAAGCAATCCTCCTGCACGTCCTGGGTATCGCTTCGCCAACCTATCCAATACCGCCGGAAACCTACAAAGCATTTACGTCTACGTACTCCTGGAAGGAGATTTATGGAATCGAGTTTCTGTATGGCGGTCCGTTGTTCCTGCATCAGATTTCGCACTTATGGATAGACTTTCGGGAAATCCAGGATCAATTCATGAGTGAGAAGGGATCGACTACTTCGAGAACAGCCGCCGTGCCACCTACATTCAACAACAGTACGCGATCCGGAATCCACACGGGTTCAAGGGTTATGGTGAAACAACCTGGGGAATAACCGCCTCCGATGGGCCCGGTCCTGCAGTGCTCACGATTGACGGGATCGAACGTCGCTTTTTTGATTACGAATCCCGCGGCGTGCCGTACGGACCAGACGACGGCACGATTGCACCATGGGCAGTCGTTGCTTCCCTGCCTTTTGCGCCGGAGATCGTGTTGCCGACGCTGCAATCCTTCAACGACTTATACCCCGAGATGTCCAGCAAGTATGGATTCAAGTGCAGCTTCAACCCGACTTTCAATGAAGGGACAGGAGGCTGGGTATCGAAAGGCTACTACGGTCTGGATCGGGGTCCAGTGGTAATCATGATTGAGAACTATCGCACCGGCTTCTTTTGGGAACTGATGAAGAAGTGTTCTTACCTCACGAATGGCTTGCGAAGAGCAGGGTTCAAAGGTGGCTGGTTGTAACCTCACTCAAGTAGTGATCACTTCCAGCCGTTCGTCGACCTGAAGAGGCTCTTTGCAAAAGTCAACTTAGTGACGATGAGGTCAAGTACTCGAAACGCGGTAGCGTCGGGTTGCTTCACGAATTAGCCCAACAATTTCAGCGGACCCGACGCTACCGCGTTTCGGTACTGACTTCATCGCCACGAGAGTAGCCAGTTTTGCAAGACCCTCCTGAAGCCTCATGTGCGAACTTCTTCGCACCCGTTCGCAAAAATCCCCAACCCAACGTCTCTCGGTTATCAAATTCCCTAGGATTTCGGCAGGTATGTCCCTTGCACTCCAAAGGGTCTGGATTCGTGCAGCCCCAGGGGCGGCGACCAGATTAGATAGGAGAACCATAATGATTAATTCAGCGATGACCGTGCGTGAGGTTGCGATTGAAGTTCCGCAGTCAACCAGACTCTTTGAAAAGCTCAAGATTGATTACTGCTGTGGTGGAAATCGTTCGTTAACAGAAGCCTGCAGCTCAGCGGGCCTCGAAGTCAACGACGTGCTCGGGATGTTGGCGACCGCAAGCCAGCAAGAAACGCCTGATAGCAGCACGAAGGGACTTTCAAGCACTCCCCATCAACGATCTTATAGAGCATATTCTCAGTACTCATCATGTTTACACGAAAGTCGAGATGGCAAGACTGGAGTCACTAGTTCAGAAAGTGATCTCCGCACACGGAGGAAATCATCGAGAACTACACACAGTCGGCGAGCTGTTTGACCGGATTTGCGCCGACTTAAAGCCGCACATGTTTAAAGAAGAGCAGATCCTGTTTCCCTATATCCCGTCGCTTACGAAGGCCAGCTCTGAGAATCGCACGGCGCCATTCCCCCATTTGGCACCGTCAATAATCCCGTACGCATGATGATGATCGAACATGACGCCGTCGGTGAGATTTTGCGCGAGTTGCGTAGCGTGACAACCAACTACACCGTGCCTTCAGATGGATGCATTAGCTATCGCATCGCTGTACGAGGCGCTGGAAGCGTTCGAAAAAGATCTGCATCAGCACATTCACCTGGAGAACAACATCCTCTTTCCCCGCGCCATCGAATTGGAAGCGCAATTGTTGTCATAGCCGGTCGCTGCGAAAAGTATGAATGGCCAGGATCTCATTACCCGAGAAGCCTTCCTTCCCGATGTAATCGCGCAATACCCAACTACGCGCTCAGTATTCGATCGCTATGGTCTGCGCGGTTGTGGCGGAGAAGCTTGGACCGCGCGAACAAATTGCCTGGTTCGCGCGGTTACACGGAGTACAGATCGACAAGCTGCTTCGTGAACTGAAACGTTGCAGCAACACAATCCTCCCAGTCGTCGAATTCTCGCCGTCGATTGCAGACACAATCTATCGCCCCTTCTTTCTTGCTGGGATCGTCACGGTACTTACTCTCGGCTGCATGTGGGGCGCAATCAATCTCCTGACAATTGGTCTCAAGGGAAGCTTCAGCAGCGTGAGCTATTCATGGGTGCTGGCCCACGCTCACGCAATGGTTTTTTAGCTTTGTTGGTTTCTTCATAATGGGTTTCGCGTACCAGGCAATCCCAAGATTCAAACACACGATGTTGTGGCGACCGCGACTAGCATTCTCATCTCTACCGTTGATGATCTTGGGAATAGTGCTTCAGACGATCGCCCATCTTTCATCACCACCTTGGTTCAACCTTGAAATCGTAGCTGCTCTCATACAAGCAACTGCAGTAGTTGTGTTCGCCTTGTCGATGTTCAAAACGATCCGACAAGCGAAGAAGCCGGAAAACTATGATCGTTTTCTCTACGCTGCGCTCGGTTGGTTCCTGATAGCCGCGATCGCAAACCCGCTCATCTTTAAGTTGTTCGAACTCCCGGCAGTCACCAGGAAATACTCCACAACCTGGCGACATTCAATATTCCCTATCGCGATGTCGAGTTACTCGGATTGGCAGTGGTGATGATCCTTGGCGTGTCGCTGCGATTGTTGCCGCACGCTTACGGCTTTCGCGAGCCGTCGCAAAGATGGGTGTCGTTTCTCTTTTGGGGACTTAATGGATCGATCCTGGTTGGGGCCGCACTGTTCATCGCAGGAATGACAACCAACAACCATTGGCTACTGCTCATTCAGTGGCTAACGACAATCGTACTACTCGTCATAGCGGTTCGGGACTCCAATTCAGTACCGGCTATTTCGGCACTGTGCCCGACAACGAACGTGACCGCGGTTTGAAATCTCATTCGCGCCGCTTACGTGTGGTTCATTGTGGCAACCGCGATGCTTGTGGTTCGCACCCATCTACACCTTTGGCATCTACATGCCGCTGACAGGCTCGGCGGTGCCCTTCTTCACATGCGTTCTTTGGAGCTTATCGGCATTCGCTCACGGTCGGCTTCATCGCGATGATGATCGTTGGGGTATCGAGCAAAATAGTTCCAACCTTGTCAGGTGTCGATGTGCGCCGCGCACGCTCGCTTTGGCCCACTTTCCTGTTGCTGAACATCGGAATCTGACCCGAGTCTCTTTCCAAATCGCCACGGGACTTCTCGCCTGCGGCTTATCGAGTCATGGGTATTTCGGGTTTTATCGAAGTTGTCGGCTCTATCGCTGTGGGGATATGAACTCTTTGCAAACATGCGAGCAGGAAGAAAATTGGAGAAGGAGACTTGGGGAACTACAACCTATCGACCAGAAATTTGAGATCACCGCAAACACTACAGTCCGTGAGATACTGGCTCACTATCCACAATCGCTGGAAATCTTTGTGCGCCTGGGATTCACACCGTTACGTAATCAGTACTACGCAACACACTGGCACGCGTGATCACAATTGAGCAGGCTTGCCGCCGCGAAAACATCGACATGAATAATCTTCTTCGCGAGCTTGAGCAGTTGTCGGTTAACGAGACGGCGATCGCGACTCCCCTCGTTTCAATCACCCTGGCTTGAACAATCGCAAGTTAACTAGGAAAAGCCCATGCAGTCGAAAGCGAGACGATTATTAGCCGATGACGCATATCGCCCTGGATAAACTCCAGGGGGAACTTAAGTCTGCTTTACGTGCGGGCGATATCGAAGCAACCCATTTACGGCTTGATATGTTCTGGTCACGCTTTGGCCGTTCATATTCGAGCGGAGCATCTACAACTTTTTCCGGCGGTCATAGATGCCTTAACAATTTCGTCGCGCTCACAAACATTTGGCCTGACTTTGACCGAAGCCCGTTCAACGATTGAGAAGTTACGATCGGATCATGATTTCTTCATGAACGAGCTGGGGCAAGCTCATTAAGATCCTGCGTGCTCTTTCACATGAGGATCATGAGACCCTCGACCATGGAATGAATTCAGTCCGCAGCACGATGATTGAAATCGAAAAAGATTCGTCATCCACAATGAGTTGGAAGAGAGCGAAGATTTATGCGTGGACGACAACAATTCTCAATAGCCAGGAACAAACAGATCTCGCAACGAGGATAGGAATTGAGCTAGCCAACCGACCTCCGAGGTTCGCGCTCGACGAATGGACAACACCGCCATAATTAGTGGTGGGTATCCAGATATTCGTGGTATAAAGATGGCCCCTCCTGAATTTTCCCAGCCCCATAACTCCGGGATCGACTGTCTATGACAAGTCCGTCGACCAATCGCAAACCTGTCCTACTCGGGCTGGCCGCTTCGTTTCTGCTGACGGTTCTTATCATCGCGGGTTCCCGCAATCTTGAACATTACGACTCTGCACTTTTCGGCTACACGATCGCGAGCGTAGTTGCCCTCGGCGCAATCGTTTTCCGCTATGCAGTCTGGTTGCAGCGACCTGCGACTCGTGTTTACTGGCGTCGAGGATGGAAGCTCTACCTGCAACGCGAGAAGTTTGCGCAGAACACCGCGAACGCCGCGAAGACGCTCGCCACGAACATTGGTGGGCCAGCGTTTCATTTTCAAGCGCGGCATCTCTCGTTGGGCCATGCACTTTCTAATCATGTGGGGCTGCGTCGCTGTCAGCGATGGTCACGTTTCCACTCGTGTTTGGCTGGGTGCACTTCAAGTTGGAAGGCGAACTTGGATACCGCGCCTATGTCTTCGGGTTTCCGCTGAATGTTATGCAGGGCCGCAGCGTGATCGCCTGGGTAACATTTCACGCGCTCGACTTCACCGCACTGATGGTCATCGCCGGTTGTGCGATTGCAATTCACCGACGACTCGAGATCGCGGCGCGATAGCTTTGCAGCAATTCACGCCTGGATTTTGTGCCGCACATGCTTTTGATTGCTATTTCAGTTACTGGCTTGATGCTGACGGCTTCGAGTCTTTGGCTGAACGGCTACATGTATCACTTCATTGCTTTGACGCATCAAGCGACCGTGATCATGACGCTCTTCTATTTACCGTTCGGAAAACTTTTCCATGTGGTGCAGCGCCCGGCATCAATCGGAGTCGAACTCTATCAGGAACGCGCGCGTGAAATGCCGCAAGCTGCTTGCGCTCGTTGCGGATGCAGAATTTGTCGCGCAACTCTGGCTCGATGATTTGAAAACAGTCGTGGATAACGTTGGGATTCGATTATTCGATGAGTGATGGCAAGAGTGCTCCAGGATTATTGTCCGCGCTGCAAGCGAATCATGCGTGGATTGGCGTATGCAATCTAGGTAAGAAGCAGCGAAGGCGTTTTCAGAGGATCGGCGTACCTGAGTCGATCTAACAGCCTGCGGTGCAGGGTAAAATCTGACGTCATGAGTAAAGTTGAAAACCTCGATCAGATCATAGATGCGTTTGGTCCGCATCTTCATGACGCACCGTACGACGGCTGGCGCGCTGATCGGGTCATCGACCGAATTGTTCCCACGCATTGTCCTTACTGCGCTGTGCAATGCGGAATGAACCTACTCGTCGAGAAGAACCATGTCGTCGGTTTTGAACCGCGTTATGACTTCCCGGTTAACGAAGGACGCCTTTGTCCCAAGGGCGTGACCGCATATCTACAGGTGCATCACCCAGATCGTCTGCTTTATCCGCTAATCAAACGGAACGGACGTTTCGAGCGAGCCAGTTGGGATGAAGCACTTGATCTGGTTGTCAGCAAGTTCAAAGAACTGCAAGCGACTCACGGCAAAGACTCTGATTGGCGTCTATTCAGGATCGTCTTTGACGACCGAAAAGACTTACCTGATGGGTAAGTTTGCGCGCGCCGGACTCGGCACCCGCTACGTTGATTACAACGGACGGCTTTGCATGGTCTCGGCAGCGGCGGGCAACAACAAAGCCTTCGGAATCGATCGGGCCGCAAATCCCTGGGACGATATTCCTCTTGCTGAAGTGCTGCTGATCGCTGGATCGAATTGCGCCGAAACTTTTCCCGTGCTCAACAAGTTTCTCTGGCAGCAACGAGACAATGGCGGTCGCTGGATCATCGTCGATCCGCGTGAAACGCCGACCGCGCGACAGGGCGATCTGCATCTTCAGTTGAAGCCCGGTACCGACGTAGCGCTGGCAAATGGAATGCTGCATGTCCTGATTGAAGAGAACCTCGATCGATCAGAGTTTCATCGATTCACGAACGAACGATTGGGAAGCGACGCGTGAATTAGCAAAGCGTTATTCGCCGGATGTTGCGTCGCAAATCTGCGGAGTGCCGGCAGAACAAGATCGTGCAGGCCGCGCGAATTTACGGTCGCGCGAAAACCAGCGATGGTCATGCACGCGCGCGGCATCGAACATCACACCAACGGTGTCAACAACGTTCTTTCGTACATCAATCTGGTGTTGGCGACTGGAAAGATCGGCGCGCCCGGTCGCGGTTATGGAACGATCACGGGTCAAGGCAACGGCCAGGGCGGACGCGAGCATGGACAGAAAGCTGATCAACTTCCCGGTCAGCGTTCGATTACGAATCCTGAACATCGCAAACACGTCTGCGAGGTTTGGGGCCTGCCGGAAGACGAGTTGCCGCAGGCCGGGTGTCTCAGTTGTCGAGATGTTTCCAGAAAGATGCGCGAAGGCGAAATTCGCGGACTGCTCTCGATCTGTAACAACGTGATGGTAAGTCTGCCCGACACCAACGAAGTTCGGCGTTCGCTCGAAGGTCTCGACTTCTATGTCTGCATCGATTTCTTCATGTCCGAAGGCTCGCGTTACGCCGATGTTGTGCTGCCGGGCTCTGCCTGGAGCGAAGATGAAGGCGTCACCTGCAACAGCGAAGGTCGCGTCGTAAAGATCAATAAGGCGAATGATCCGCCAGGCGAAGCCCGGCGAGGATTGGTGGATTATCCAGGAGATCGCGCGACGCATGGGACGCGACAAATATTTTAACTTCAATTCGCCGCGCAGAGCTGTTCGACGAGCTGCGCGTCGCGTCGCGCGGCGGCAACGCCGACTACTACGGCATAACCTGGGAAAAGATCGAGCAGAACAACGGCATCTTTTGGCCATGCCCAACTGAAGATCATCCCGGCACGCCGCGCCTGTTTGAAGATCGTTTCTATCATCCCGGATGGCAAAGCGAAGTTTCACGCGATTGAATACAATCCGCCGAATGAAGTTCCTGACGAAGAGTTTCCGTTGATTCTCACCGAGCGGACGCGTCGTCTATCAATATCTCTCCGGCAACCAAACACGACGCATCGGATTTCTGGTCGAACAATGCCCGGAGCCCTATGTCGAAGTTCATCCCGAAACGGCGATGAAGCTGAAGATCAATGACGGCGAGCGCGTGCGCGTGGTTTCGCGGCGCGGCGATGGGATTTTCCTGTGCTGGTCGTGCGGACAATTCGGCCTGACACGATCTTCATTCCTTATCACTGGGGCGAGCAATTGGCAGTAAATCAGTTGACGAATCCGGCGCTCGATCCGACTTCGAAGATTCCTGAGTACAAGGCGTGCGCAGCGCGAATTGAAAAGATTCATTCGCGACAGTTGCCGATACTCGGGAGGCAGCGCAAAGGGCGCATCACTAAGCGAGGTGCAAAAGGGCCACGGCATGAAACAGCAGATCGGCCGAGATGAGAGACTGGGAAGCCGTGCTTTATCTGTGTAAATCCGGTTCATCTCGGGCTGATTCGAGGTAGTTATGGAAGAGACGATGTTCATCGATCCGCAGCGCTGCATCGGCTGCCGAGCCTGCGTCGCCGCCTGCCGCGAATGCGCCACACACAAAGGCTATCCGATGATCTTTGTCGACTACATCGATCGCGCCGAAACGACCGCGACGATGCCGACCGTCTGCATGCACTGCAACGAACCGACGTGCGCGTTGGTTTGTCCCGCCGACGCGATCAAGGTGTCCGACGATGGCGTAGTTATGTCCGCGCTAAAGCCGCGTTGTCTCGACTGCCGCAACTGCGTCAATGCCTGTCCGTTCGGCGTGCCGAAGTACAACACGCAGATGCACCTTCAGATGAAGTGCGACATGTGTTACGACCGTTCATCGGAAGGATCTGAAACCGATGTGCGCGAGCGTCTGTCCCACCGGCGCGATCTCTTTCGGAAAGTATGAGCAGATTGTTCCGCTGCGACGCACGAAACCGGTGAACGTTCACGTGTTCGGAAATCAGAAAGTTGAGACGAAGGTCTATCTGATGCTGCCAACCGATGCGGACGAAGTGAACGTTGATGGTTGCGGGGTGTTTGAAGGAATGCTAACGCGCGCTGAGGCAGAAACACCGACAATCGAATCGTGGATCGACACGCAAGTTGAACAATCGGATAAGAGCAACGAGTTCTACGAACTGGCAGCCTGCGAAGCAGGCGCGAGCGTAAAGCCTAGGGCGCGAGCCCCGGTAATGCGATAGCAGTAGATGAGCAGCCCGCGGAAGCGGGCGAAGAATGAATTTGAGACTTCTATCAGCGTTGAGGCTATCGCCCGCCGAGCGGGCTCCATTACTTAGATTCTTTCGTGACCTGGGGTTCCGCTTCGCTCCACCCCAGGCTTTACGCTGACACCTGCTCCGCAGGTTAAGACCGTAACGACAATGAACAACCTAAACGAACACTATCAATCGGGTCCTCTGCGACGAAAGCGATGTTCGCGCCGCCACGGCACCATATCAGGCTGACTTTCCTTATGACCGTGATGAGGAGGCCCAGGTTACTCGAAGGGAGTTCTGCAACTTCCTGGGACTGACTTCAGCAGCGCTGTTTATCGGTGCCGGCGGGTTTGCTGCCAAGGCCGCTTTTGATGCGCGACGGAACGAATCATTTCGTCGCTGCGCCAATCGATGGTGCTGACGCCCTCGCGCCGAACAGCAGCATGAACTTCAATTATCCAGCCTGACGGAGATTCAGCAATCCTGGTTCGCACCAGCGACGGTACTTACCACGCTTATGGCCAGAAATGCGCTCATCTCGAGTTGTCCGCGTTTACTATTCACGCGATCATCGAGCGTCTCGAATGTCCCTGTCATGAAGGCGCATTCGATGTTGCCGTCAGGAAGATGTTTTTACGGTCCACCGCCACGCGCCCTCGACGCCATTGAAGTTGAAGTACGCGGCGGACAGGTGGGCAACAGGCAGGAGAGCTTCGACAGACGAGCATGAAAGCTGAATTAAAGACAACTGGCTGCAAGCAGCAGATCTGAACGCTGGACAGCGGCCGTCTGGCAGGCGCGGTTAATCATGCTCGTCATGATCAATATCGCTCAGCTTTGGATACTAGCGGCGACGGTCGACGCCGCATTGGCTCGTCACTACACGGTGCTTGATACCGCTCGTGGTAGGTTCCGGTGTCTGCTTTCTCGTCACTCTGTCAATCATTCGGTGGTGGCGACCGACCTCACGCAAGAAGACAAGTACAGGTTACGTGCGGGACGGACGATCGGATGAAGCAAAGGATTACTGGTTTTGACAAAGACGACGAAGACCATTGGCGAGCCATTCTGGAATGTGGTCACCGCCAGCACGTTCGCCACGATCCGCCGCTGACTACGCGCGAAATGGGTTCTCACTGAGACCGGACGCGACTCGCGTATCGGCTTTGAACTCGATTGCAAGCGTTGCGATGAAGAACCCGACGCACCTCAATGAGTAATTCTCAACCCAACCCAAGCAACTTCCGTCTTCACGAGCGGCAGCTGATCTATTTCAGGGTACTTCGCACTGGTAATGGCGACCGGGATAATTTCCATCGCCTGTTTCCTGCTGGAAATGAAAACGCTTTCTCTTTGCGCTACTCGCAATCAGCCGTCGTTGCTCTACCTGATACTTTGGCTGCTTCTACTGTTGCGCCTCGGTGTTCTTCTTTCCCGCGCGTTAAGGCTGACATTAACGATCACGCACGTGGTCCTGGATTCTTCACAGTGGTAGCGGGAACCTGTGTGCTTGGGAGTGCGCTTCTGATCGTACGTCGAATCAATCTCGAGTTGCCGACTCGTTCTGTGGCTCATCGGCATGGTGCTCTGGGTCGGTCATCATGTACACGTTTTTCGCCGCCATGACCGTGCGAGAAAACAAGCCATCGATTGAGGCAGGACTGAACGGTGGTTGGTTGCTGGCCGTTGTCGCCACGCAATCAATTTCTGTGCTGGGACTTTGTTGGCCAGCCGTTTGGCAGACTTATCGCCATCCAGTTCTCTCTCTTCACTCTTTGCATGTTTCTGCTCGGCTGCATGCTCTACCTGCCGCTGATCACTTTGATCTTTTATCGCTTCACGTTCGTAAACGTTACGATGGCAGCGCTCACGCCACCTTACTGGATCAACATGGGAGCAGTAGCAATCACAACCTCTGGCGGGTGCGCGACTAATCATCGCGGCTCCTGATTGGGCCTCTGTTAAATGAGGTGCTGCCATTTCTAAAAGGATTCACACTATTCTTTGGTCGGCGGGCACGTGGTGGATTCCCCTTCTCTTTATCCTGGGATTCTGGCGGCACGTGTACAAGAGATTTCCGCTTAAATATGATCCGCAGTACTGGGGAATGGTCTTTCCTTTCGGAATGTACACGGTGTGCACCTTTCAACTCTCAAAGGCAATTAACTTCCCACCCTTGCTGGTAATTCCGCGTTACTTCATCTATCTCGCGCTTGCCGGATGGATCGCCGTTTCAGTCGGCCTGATTGCAAAACTAACTTTCACAGACAGGCTCGAACGCAGCCCGAAGTGAAACGGTGCACTCGAGTCTTGCTTGAAGGCCGCTCATTGACGGGAGTAAGGTCTGTGCTGAATGTCGCCTCGCTTCTTCGTACCTTCCAGTGATCGAAACAACTCTACCGAGACTCAACGCCTCGAATGCGACGCGCGGGTGCTCGCTTTGTCGGCATCTTCCAAGATTTTGTCGTACCCAACGAAGTTCCGTTTCCATCTGCTCAATGATCAATTGCAACATCCACACCGCTTCATGATAAGGATGTCCGACCTCACTCATCACGTCGTCCAGCGTGGCGTGTTCTTCGGCAAGTCGCTCTTCCAGAAATTTTTTCCGGCTGTTCAATTGTTTTCGGAAAGGCGCGCGGCCTCGCCTGCCATGACAAGGCCAGCCAAATCAGAAATGGTTGATGCACGCGCTCGATTACCCAGTGTGTACCCTCAAGCGCGTCGGCCAGGCGATCACGGCCCGGAGCAGTAGTCTCGAAAACTCGGCGCTCAGGTCCAGCAGACGGTGAATCGTCAGCCAGGGTTCGAATTAGCCGGAAGCTTTGTCAGCTTATCAGCGAGTAATAAATCTGTGGTCGTGAGACCGGTGCCCAATCGCGTATCTTGCGATCCTCGAGGGTGGCATTTACCTCGTAGCCGTGCATGGGTCGCCCGGCCAACAAGCTGAGAATTACGAGGTCAGGAATTGTTAGCCTGGTTTGATTTGCCGGCTGAAGACTCTTGCGACCCTTCTTGTTTCCTTGCTTGACGGCAATAGGCATGCGACGTATTATAACTCGGCTAGTCCAAATTAGACTAGAGGCTAAGAAGAGGGAGTTTCAAGTCATGACCTTCAACGGCAAATCTATTTCGGCTGTGGCTGACATTGGGTGTGCACTTCTAACGTGCACGGCTATTCTGGCAGCCCGAGCAAAGGATGAGGAGAAGAGGACGATGATCAATAAATCGACGCCAATTCTACACGTCAAGGCTGTGCAGAACCGGTGCGTGAAGTTTTGGAACGAGCGCTTCGGATTCAAGACCACTATTCAAGTGCCCGAAGGCGATCATGTCGGCTTTGCCGCTATTGATAATGGTAGCGTTGAACTGATGTATCAGACTTCATGAAGGGATGAAGAGTTGATCCAGCTAGCCCCTTAGCCAGGGCCAGCCGAGCAAGCGACCCAGCTTCATTTTCATGGAGGTGCAAGACATCAATGCCGTCGTCAAGGCATTAGACGGCGCGGAGATTGTTCAGGGCATTCACGATACACCCTATGGCGCGAAGTGAAGTTGTAGCGAAAGAGCCGGGCGGGCATTTCGTAATCTTCTCGCAACTGCCGGAACAACCGCAGCAATAGCGACAGCGAGCGAAAACTATGCATACAGATGAGCGTCAACTTATAAGATCTGGTATCGATTGGTCCGGCGATGCTGAACGATTTGGAACTGCTTGGAGTCAACAGGCGTGGCCCAACCTCCGCTTGCGCAACCCGAAACGCATGTATCAGCAGTTGTGCCGGATCAAGAGGCAAACGAGTCGATCCGTGCTGTTTGGACGTGTTCGTTGCAGCGGTGGCGCAGGCAAGGGATCCAAATCTTCCGATTGAACAACGTCAGTGGTGGTACTGGAGCAAAGTGCGCAAGCGCCAGATTAAAAGCGAGCGAAACTGTTGAGCGATCAATGAATGACTTGATGCAAAACCCCACCTGGCCAAGTTACTCGCATCTGAATCGATTTACCGTCCGTGCCAACCTCGATTATTTGAATTTCGCGGGATACTGATTGACGATGCCGGTGGTTAGCATGTCGGCCATCTGCAGGATCTGACTGTGTATTTTGTCGTAGGCAGCAACATCGTCTGCCCAGTTACCTTTCAAATGAGCGACCGCTTCAGCCGTTGTCAGGTCGAGATGCTCGTGCATCATCTGCTTCATTTCGGCGGGTGGCCAGCTTTCTGGATTTGCACCGCTCAAGAACGCAGCGATCTCGTCAGCGTTCGCATACCAACGCTTATTTGCGTCCGTCATTTTTGCCGTGTCATTGGCCTTCGGCAGCGGCAACCAGTTCTGCCGCAGTCGTAATGTGTGTTTTCAAGAGCGCTGTCAGCTTCTCACCCGCTGCGTCTCCGTAGTAGGGCTTGATGGCGTTACCGATGTCCACCTGATTTTGGAGCAGACGATCAGTGGTCGCGCCCTTGTCCGGCAAATCCGCGAGCGGCGCTCACAATGAAGAGACGCGTCCAGGTAATGTGATCTTCCCAAAGTTTACGCATGGCGTCGTGAAGAGCGGCCTCTTTCGTTGAACCCTCCGCTGGCTACTGAAATCGTAGCCGGCGTCGTCTCGCGACTTCCGGGAGCTCTTCGCGACGACCGCAGAAACAGTGAATAGAGCCAAAAGCACAATCATTAAGCCTGGACATAATTCGACTACGCATGAATCTTCTCCTTAAGCAGGTTGGGCTCTGACGCCTCCTGACGCTGCGATTACAGCGACTTCAAGTACTCAACCAGATCATTCTTCTCGCTGCCCGGTCAAATTCAGTTTCTTGAAGGCTGCTGTAGTGGTTCGACCACATCCAGCAGAGTTGCAAAGCGGCCGTCGTGATAAAAGCCGCGCTTCATATGCGCAAACAGGCCGCGCAAAGGTGTGGTGCGATAAGAATTGTCGGGTGAACGATTAGCCTGGAAGTCGTCGATACCGATCTCAGATGCCTTGTGCGCATTCCAACCCGGTTCAGTAAAGAGCGGAGGAACGTGACACTGAGAGCAGGTGGCTTTGCCGTTGAAGATTATTTCTCCCCGGACGTGCCGCTGCTCGATCGAAAACTGCCTTCCGGTGGTGTAGGCGGAGGGATGGCCAGCTGATAAAAACTGGAGCGCGGCGAGTTTCGAGGCTCACCATATCATTCTCGCTTCGCTTGTTCCCAAAACCGGCGCGAGCAGCAACCGGGTATTTGTCGGGATCGTTCAGGCGCGCGTCGAAGAACGTTCCCTGCCCCTTGCAGCTCAAGGTTTCCAACGAAGGCATTCCAGTAAGTAACGGTGCCCCAGCCTCCGCCCCACGTATGCAGATTGACGCTCGCCATTCCGAATGCCGGCGGAATAAGCGTGGCGGCGTGGCATCCCATCGGGTCGAAACGCTTTGCCATCGAGGTTCAACTCAGCGTCGAACTTTCCTGGTCCCCAACTGGCAAGCACCTGCTTTACCGTCGGTTCATCAACTTGCAGACAGGTTGGTCAACGCGCTCAGATCGGGAGCGAGCGACACGATTGCGCCCAACGTTTAGATCCTGATTGGGCCAGCCATCGAGCCGGTGTCCAATGCCAGGGGCGAAAGCATCGTCAACTGTTGAGTGACAGACGGCACAACTAAGACCCACCGCCCTCAGACTGCCATCCCTATTGAAGGTTCCCTTCACCCCCAGGACTGAGTTGAGATTAATAAGGGCGAGCGTCGTTGCCGGATCGTCCAAATTCACTTGCGCCCCTCTTCGAGTCTTTTCGACGAGGTTCGCTGGCAGCGCATCCATATCGACTTTCAAACCTACAGCCAACGCGGTTTTCGGACTGACGCCAGGGCCAACGCCGCCAAACTTGCTGCCTTGAATTGCGTTATGAAGTTTGAGCTTGCCAGTCCAATAAACTTCATCACCGAATGTGTCGTAGCGGAAGATTTGCTTCCCCTGCTCGAATCATCTGTTTAGCGTTGTCGCTAATCTGGACGATCGAATTGTTCTGCTCTTCGCCCGCGATCTGGCTCATCGGAGTGTTGGGCGCGGCCCCGTTCAACTGAATAGACAAGTGAAATGCTGATGGCCGACCAACACGATGATGATCTTCACCATCAGCGTATCCCAATTGCGTCCATCCCATTTGCGCGCCACGCGAACTCGATTGCTCCGCCCTCCGTCTTCTTATTCATAGACTCCTCACTTCCTTCAGTATTCAGTTAACGCAGGCTGTAGTGCCTGTCGGCTTGCGGACCAATGCCTCAGGATTGCAATGACCGTTGGCTACGGCGCATTCAAACAAGCTCCAAGAAATGGCCCAGCCTTTCCTTCTTGGTGCGCAGATAATCCTTCGCCGCATCCGTCGGCGGAATCGACAGTGATACTCGCTCAACCAGGTCGAGTCCCATTTGTGCGAGCGCCTGCATCTTCTCGGGATTGTTGGAGATTAGCCGCACTCGATTCAGGCCCAGGTCGCGGAGAATCTCCGCGCATTGCTCATAGCAGCGCAGGTCAACTGCCAGCCCCAACTGTTCATTGGCCTCAATTGTGTCCGCGCCTTGATCCTGTAGGGCGTAAGCACGAATCTTGTTAATGATCCCGATGCCGCGTCCTTCTTGCTGTTGATAGACAATTACGCCCCGCCCCGCTCGCGCAATCATCTCCATCGCCGCGCGCAGTTGCCGGCCACAATCGCACTTGACTGAGCCAAACACATCGCCAGTCAGACACTGCGAATGAACGCGGACCAGCGTCGGTAAGTCCTGCGCTCATTTGACCTCGGGCAAGCACAACGAACTCTTCATTGGTAGTGAGCGACCGGTAGCCAATGATGCGGAACTCGCCCAACTCCGTAGGCAGGCGCGCCTCGGTCACGCGCTCAACTGTTCTCGATTTCACCGAGGCGCCGGCGGTTAAGCCTTGACGCGTTCAGATCGAAGCACTACACCTGAGTCCTGGCGTCGATAAGACGAGCGAATATCCCTCGCTCGCGTGGTGGTCGACGTCGCTTTCTGCGGATTTGCCAACACCATCTCATCCTCTTCTATTGAACAGACATTTCAAGAACAGCACTTCGGCTACTCGAGGCGAAGCATACTCCTCTCTCACAATAAGTCAAGTGCTATTTTGACTTATTGCCCGAAAGGTGTAATACTCGAATTTCAAAACATGACGATGAACCAAGCTGGACAAACGATTTTTCGGGAGCACGCGAGGACGCATCGTTAACCTGGTGAGGGGGGACGACGAAGACTGTTAATGAGTTAGCTGACGAGTTGCGCAACCGCTGTGTTTTGGTGCGGCTCGGCCGCTGTCCGTGCGGAATGCCTCTGGCTTTCCGTTCAACCCTACAACAATGAAAGAGGCTCTGCCTCGGGCGGCGAAAGCCGCAGTGAACGAGGGTTCAGTGGCCCGGAAAGCCGGAGGCATTCCGCACGGAACGCGGCCGAGCCGCAAAGTCGAAGTGAACCGATCAGCAGTCGCGCCTACTTCGCATTTTCCGGGATGGCCCAGGAGAAATCTGTTCGGGTGAAACCGGCGAACATCGGATCGATTGGAACACTTCCCTCGCCAAATGAGATCGGCTTGTTGTAATTCGGAGGATAGTTCAACGATGATATCTTATTGTTACTGCCCGCTGCTGCGGTGGCTACGCCATGGCAGCTCATGCAGTTGCTCGTCAGCCCTGCCGGGATTCCCCGAACTAGTCTCCAGGAAAGGATTGAAACAAACTACCATCTTGGTCGAGGTCTTACCTTGAGTCTGGTTGTAAGCAGAACAAGAAGCATAGTTGCGCCACGGACCTTTAACATTGGCGGTCATGCCCGACTTACTCCAGGAAAACTGTTCGGCGTGTCCTGGCCGGGTTGCCACCAAAACGTTTGCCAGGTCCAGTCGATGATCTCCTTGCTGTTCACGTGCATGCCGCCCAGGACACCGTAGTCGCCGGCGCTCGCGGTGCCGCCGTTGCCCTGCAAACTGTTCCACGCGGCAGCATCGGTTGCATCCATCTTGAAACTGTAGATCGTTGCCAGTGGTGCGTACAGGTAGGTGGTGCAACCGTAAGTAGGCATCGACACCTTTTGCGCGATCTGGGCCGGAGTCGCAGGTACCGGAGCGACATCAGAACCGCCCGTGTTGGCTGGATCCAACAGAACACACGTGGTCCAGGTATTTGGTGTCGGGTTAGTTTGATTGGTGCTGCCTGCTGGACCAAGCCACAGCGGCATGGGCGTAAGGCCAGACGCCTTCACCAGGAATATGACGGGTTTGGTTTCGATGCCTGCAAAACCTGCTGCACCGCTGGCCGACGGCTTATAAGGAGCTTCTTCTACCTTTCGATCAACCGTAGGAGTGCTGGCGGGCCATGCCTGGTTTAGTGCTATCAAACTCGAAACGGACGTGTAGTTATAAGGTCCTGTCGTGCCGGGGCCTGCGTGTTTAGCGTTAAGGTACTGCGCCATCGAAGGGTTGAACTTATTGAATGACACAACCGTTGTATCGGGTTGCGCTGACAGGCCCTTCAATCGCGCGACGTGTGTGAGTTGCGAAGCCACTCTGAAACGGACGTCCAGGCGCGCGCGCTTTTGCCTGTGCCGCAGCTGCCACCGAAAACTTCCTCCGTGCCGCACCAGGTTTCCCAGTAAGGCAGTTTCGAGCCATTAAACGTCTGGCCAGAGTCAGCCGTCATTCCTGCCCACATGTCCCAGGTGTGTTGCCTGATCTTGTCGATCTCCCACGCATCGGCCCACGCCTGGATTTGGGGACGGTCACCCGGATATCCATAACCTGCCGGGATGTCGGCAGGAGTGATTCCGGTGGCGGTGGGCGTTACCTCACCCACAGGTTTCTGTGTTTCGATAGGTTGAGACTCTTTGGCAGGAATTCGCGAACAAGGCCAGCGCTAAGACAAAGGCAAATGCATACGAAGATTGTTTCATCAAACTCTTCTTGTCGCTTTTCATCATTGTTCCTTCCGAGTAAGGGTTAGTGGTCGGACGTTTGTCGGTCGCCTTGAGGTCCGGTGAAAATGAGTGGTCACCGGCTGGCTGAGGAGACTGACAGCGCACAATTACGTGGAACTGATAGCGAGGTAGGTTTAGTTAAAGAATCGGCACTTCATATTTAACTCGCGCAAAAGCTGAAGGTCGAGGTGATCAGCTAAGTTAGATGAACCGTAGTTACGGCCCAACCGAAATTACCGTCACCGACTTTGGTTCGAGTTTCAGCGTTAGCCTTCCACCTTGAACACTTATCGACACCGGCTTAGGCGTAACGGTATTCGGCGCCTCGAAGGTGTTGACGCTGTCTACCTTTGGCACGGTTAACGTTTCTCCAGTTGCTGATTTGGCAGTTACGCCGGCGAGAATTGCGTCGATCTCGATTGCTTGATTGGCATCAAGATTGGTTATCTCCAACCACCGCTTTCCCGACGCGTCTCTTCGCTGCGATCGCATCAACTCGCGGCGGACTAATGTCGCCTCACACGAAATGACACGATCAAGAAACTGACGATTGGTTAGAGGCTTGCCACATCACGTTTCTTCGCCCGCCTCGATCTGCTTAGCTAAACGTTCCGGTGCCGTCGCTTCACTCAAGGCCTCGAGTTCCTCGTCTTGTTCTAACTCGGCTCCGACTTTGGCGGCTATCGTACGTAACATCGCGAGCATCGTGGTGTTTTCCTGTTCGCTGAGGAGGTTTATCTGCAGAGTCGAGATGATTTCGACGCTCACTAATCTTCGTGTCGTGATTTTGACTGATAAGAATGAAGGTCGATAAGAAGATTGCTTCGAGCGACACTACCAGGGTGAGAAATGTAAAGGAAAAGGATCGAGGTGCGGAAGACCCGGCAAAGCATTGATGAGAATCCAGGCTCCAAACCAAGCGACGTGAACCCACACGAAGGTCATGCTGCCGCAGAACCTGGCAATCACTTCTGCCACAACGTCTGATTTCTTCCGTTCCTGTTTGGCAGACTCTTCCAGTTGGCGAACCAACTCGACATTTCGTTTTGTCAGATCATCCACCGACTCATTCTTCCGAAATACTTCGTTGCGTTCGCTTTTTGACCGGGTCGTTTGAATTATTTAGAGTTGCTCATATCGCGCACACTTCAATCACCTTTAAATCACCAATTGAAGCAATTAAAAGGCCAACTCAAGGTGGACAAAGTATGAGTATCGAACTTCCGGCAACTTCACCGGAAACTGCTGATAGATTGAAAGCGCTGGGAGCTGTTTACAGCGCTTCACCATTAACGAATTGATTGCTTCAAGCGACCCGTAACTGGCCGGTTTCACTTCGTGCGTGTAATCGGAGTTGTACGAACGAGAGACTCTTAAAGACCTCACGGCAAACATTCCAGGCGGATCGACCAATAAACTTTATTGAGGTCTTTTCGAGGTGGCTTAGATCAACTGGGTGGAATAGAAGTCGGTACCACAACGCGGTAGCGCGTGGCTCAGGTCGGTAAATCCAAGACGAGCCACACGCATACCGCGTTGGTACGACTCTAAGAAGCTAGGAACGCAGTAAGTTGGGATGGGCCGGATCTTCCCTGCAATCCGGCCCATCCACCACTGAGATACCCTTCAGCTCTCTCCTTCCCTCGTCGAGCTCGAGGATATCTCTAGCTAAAGTGCAAGTTGCTGCCCCGGGCAACTCACACAACACCGTTTTCAAACAAGTCGGCAAAACGGACTCAAAAAAACTCGCTCCTCAACTGACGGCTGCGCGCCCAAGCTTGTGAACGATCAGTAGCAGCGAGGATTGCGCCAAACACCGAGAGAAAAAAGCCGCCGGGTTGAAACTCTATATGCCCTGGTCCAAAGCATGACTCCCCACAAATCCTCCAACCACCGATCCCACCACGCAAAGCGCCAGCGTCGCGATCCACCCCATCGGCTCACTTCCTGTTAGAACTAACCTCGCAAGAGCACCAACGATTAGTCCAAAGATAATCCAGGAGATTAACGCAAGCATTTCTGGCTCCCGCTATCGGCTGACAACCGAATCCGTTGCTCTTCTTAACCATGCAAATGGAAAAACAATTCAGACCGCCTGGCCTAATCACGCCGATAGAATGACCCAAACGTTTTCCATGTCTTTGTATCAAAGCTTCGACACATGCCGCAGGTCAGACAGGAGCGGTACGTTTGCCGCTCGCGAGTGATGGGCCAACTCATTCGGCGATGCCAGCAGCCAAATAGACTCACCACGTGTCGATCAATCGCTGACAGAATATTAATACCTCCATCTCGGCTGCGATGTTATCTGTGGCTGTGAAATACCAGACTGAGGACGCGTTCCATATCGGCTCCTATTCAGCAAGCTCAGGGCTCACTCAACCTGTTCACTAAATGTCGTGTAGTTGACGCAGGCTCGGTTGATCCATTAACCGTCAGCGCTTGCTATCCTGGTAGCTTCACGACACGCTGGCCCGTCTCACTGCGGAGCAAGGAGAACTGTCGGGTAGTACCAGGAAGGCAACATCAACGGGGAAAGGGATGTAGCCTCTGTAAATGGTCACACTTTCATCAGGACGCCTGCGACTTCGCCAAGGCGTTTTGTTTAGTGGGCCGGGGCCTGACCGAAATCCGGCCCACTCACCAGGGTGTGATTGCTGGCCGCTTCACTCCTGTAAAAGTTGCCATCACACCTTGCGTTAAAACTAAGCGGTTTTGATTACGCTTGTCGGACTATCACTGCCAATTCCAGCCAAGCGCGTAGAATTTCGCAAGCCGCTGCAGGTCGGTCCGTACCGGTACCCACATATCCTGCACATTCGATGTCAGTGGGTGCTTGCGCATGAAGTCATCGATCTTCTTTCCTCGAGTTAGAACTTCCTTTGCGTCGTCCTTGGCCTGATCACCGTTGTAATGATCCTGAAGCGTGTTGGTAGCGTCACGAAATTCTTTGACGTACTGGTTATACTCGTCCTCAGTTTTGGTACCGTTCAGCTTTGAGGCATCGAGTGCCGAGTCGAGAGCCTCTTTCAATGGTCAGCCACATCCTCAAGGTGTTGGCACAGGTTCTTGACGTCAACCATACCCACCGGGGCACCTATTGCATGCCCTTGTTCCCAGGTGATACCGAAACCAGTCGTCAGTTCGCCCATATCGGAACGAAGAGCAGACCAATCCTCTTGCACTCCGTCGAGTGGATATTTCTTCAAGAAGTTCTCGATTTGCACTCCATAGTGGACCACGGTAATGAAGTCCGTTTTGGCGTTTTCCGCCGAGTGATCGTTCGCTCAAGGCACTCGGTTGCGCTCTTCAGGTTCTTTAGGATGGTATTTAGCTCGTCCTCCCTGGCCGAACCGTCATAACCAGCCTTGTCCATCGCCTTGTCGGCACTCTTGGCAAAATGCTCTGTGCTCGTATCAATGCGGCCGAGAAGGTCTGCCAGCTTTTCTTCTGAGATATTCTGCTTCACTTGAGCGTTCGATACCCCGAGGGTGGTCACGATCGCCGCTATGATTAACAAGATCCTTTTCTGTAATTTCATCTCGCTCTCCTTCGTTAAGGTCTGCCGTCGGGGCGTAGCAGCCAGGGTTCTTTTTTCAACAAAGCCTGAAGTGCTAACACTAATGAATGGTACCTCGCCACTGGGCCTCCCTTAGGCGACCCGATTCGAGGATACGTATTCGCTGCTCAGCTCTTTGCTTTACCGAATCGAATGAAGATCCGGTTGCATGTTCGTGATGGAGGGGCCAGCGAAAGAAACACGCTTCCCAAAACTCACTTTGCTTATAGACGAGGATCTCCCAATCACCTGGCTTGTGCGACGACCAGATAAGTTGCTTCTCACTCATATTTGCTGACCAAATTGGAGAAGCACTGGACAGATAGCTCATCAACCGGTTGGTTAAGGTCTCGTTCACAGTACAAAATCGTTTGGGGAATGGTGTTGTTATTCATTAGGGAAGCTCTCCATTAATGACTTCGCTGATTCCGGGTAAGCGCCAAATCACTAGCGGCCAACTTGATCGTGACACCTGTGACAAGGTGAAAGGTTTTGTCGTCTCGACCCTAACTCACCACCTCACAAGTTCGAATTGATCGAATTGATCGGGAATGAGTGCTTTCAAATTCTGGGCCGAGAAGAATCCTAACGGTGGAGGGCGATATATAAGCGAGTGGCTAAGAAGAGGTTAGACTACTTGCCAGTACGGCAACGGGGAGCAAGCTCGGGTGGCTGTCTGCAACGTATTTCGCGGGTTCCGCGACATATGGTGATCAGTGTTCTAGTTGAATCTGAAAATTACCATCTTGAAATTGAAGCCCTTTTGGCGAACGTCGCGGACAACGATCAAAATGGGTAGCGGAAGAAGACTTGGCCCATCCAGCTATTCAGCAAACAGTCGTAGGGCCGCGCGCGTCTCTCAACCAGGAGAGACTGGTATTTTTGACAGGGACACACCAAGACCACACTCGCCTACACTACCCGCCGATCCTGTTGGTTTGTTTTCTAGCTTCCTGCCTTTTCCTGCATCGGGCGGTGACCTGCTGCCCGACCTATCGCAGAAAATCGTCAGAATTTGAGTGCTTGTTTAGCCTTGGTTCTTGGCCAAACGAGGACGTCAGTGCACTTGACGTCTGGGTAAAGCTCATGAAAGGAATTTACGATTCGGTCTGTTGAGGGGTCGTACCACTGCTCGCCATCTGCGTATTTCAGTTTAAGCCTTTTACGATCGAACGACCGCAGGCGGCAACGATCAATCCAACGGTTGCCTTGCCACCCGCAACGTGCGATGCAACGCCAGAGCCGACATTCAATGTCGTTCTTCCAAAGCTGGAATTTCCACCGGATGAAGAAGGGCAAGACTGGGTCGGAGCCCAGGGTGTGGGAGATCGGAACAACGAAGCAACTGACGACGTCATCACTGTGCCTAACGGTCGACCGATCTATGCGTTGTTCGTCAGCGGCTACTCACAGAACTCGCATCTTGATGGTGCTTTTCTTCGGCTTCGCTGAGCACCCTAACAGCACAAGGCGCGTATGTTCATTACGCCTGGTGGAACAATCTTCTCGCACCTTACATGGAGCGGCCACTACACCACAGTCAGTCGCACCCTGGAAAGGACGACCTCTTAAGTTTCACCACCGCTGCACAGGCTGCCAGCAAAGCCTTTCCCGGAGAGGATTATCAATTTGTAGCCGATGCTCAACGATTCATTGCCGCAATACGAGCGCATAATCCAAGCGCGATAATCATTGTCGCGGGCTACTGACATGGGCGGCTCTGCGATCGTTCATCTGAGAGATTACGTTGATACCGCAATCGATATCCTCGCGCCGATAGATCCCGTGGGAAATAGGAATTATCCGTGGTCCGACCTGCATACAGACCAAAGGGATTTCAATTGGACACGCTGGCGCGCCACCCGCAATAAATTCCTGGGTTACAAATCTGCGCAGCTAAAACTCAATCCGGTTAGATGTGAGCCTGTCGGCCCATGGCTCAAAAATAGAGAATCGAAGCTAGCGCCGATGTTGGTTGCGATAGTCTTTGTCGACAACGCCTCCACGGAACTATTGAGTCCCAACATAATTAACTTACATCACCGGTATCAAAACTGAATTTCGTCTGCCGTTCGACTTCATGGCCCAATATCTCTTCAATCACGTGCCTCCACCGGGCGGCTCAGAGTTCTCAACTCGAACTACCAATGACGCCGGAGTTTTGTGCTCCCCTTCAACGATGTCCTGATCCTGGCGGTTGGCCACTCAACGGTGACCGCAACAAAGAATGCTGTGAAATCTTGATTAACGGCGTCGGGTGGCCTTTCGATGGACACGGTGAAATCGTCGGATATCGGGGCCCGCTGTCGCCAATACCGCTCGCGGTTAGAGTTCGTACCAGTGTTCAGTGCGGCGATGATTGTCTGGATCGAAACTGGCCAGGCCGCATTCTTTTGCCGGGTGACACATGGCTAAATGGGGATTCTGCTGATCGCACTCAGCGTCTCAAGATCCTGGAGCTTTTACCTGAAAACGTACCGTGGCCCGATAGCCCGAGGAATCCAGATCTCTGCCTGGTGTCGCCCGGATTGATCAATCGTTTCCGACTGATGAATAAACCGCCTGTCGCTAATGCCGGGGCCGACCAGACTGTTGTAATTGCGGGTCCGAATGGAACTCCAGTAACACTCGACGGCAGAGGGCTGCACGCGATCCGGACGGTGACATTCTCCAGTACACATGGACGTGGAGCCCGGTCAGGCAACCGGCCCTGTTACAACCATCTCGTTACCGAAAGGCACGCATTGCATCCTTCTCACAGTACGTGATCCGAGCGGTCATATCGATCGCGATGTCACTACCGTGACCGTTCAAGATACGACTCCTCCGACCCTAACTGCTTCTCTTACGCCAAACTCCTTGTGGCCCCCGAATCATAATGTGGACCATTAACGCAACTGTTCATGCGCAGGATATTTGCTGTGAAGTAGTAACAACAAAGCTGCTCTCGATCGTGTCGAATCAACCTGACAACGGAACAGGTGACGGCGACACAATCAACGCGACATTCAGGACGCGACCTTCGGCACGCTGGATCTTCAATTCAGGTTACACATGTGCGGAGCGAGCCGGAAATTTAGGCGCGCTGTCACTACACGGTTACTTACAGAGCGACTGATTGTTCGGGCAGCCTCAAAGTGATGCAAGCGCTGACGTCGTTGTGGCGCACGATCAAGGCGGAGGCGGAGGCAGGGGAGGCGGCCCAAAGAATCGGAACTCGATTCAGACCCACTTACCTGATGGTAGCCAGGAACAAATGGCAGCCCCGATTCCTTCTCGCCTCGCCGTCAGATGGAGGCGTGGAGTTCGGTTCAGACCGGGCTGAATACTGATATTGCCGTCCAGTTTCGTCCGGGCAAACAACGCCAGGATGGCGGCGCACTAGAACCACACAAACGAAGAGGCGCGCAAAACAAAGAAGACAACTACTCATTAATTGTAGGGGCGGTGACTCCGTGGGCCGCACCTTGTTTACCACGAACCCCTTTGGAAAAGTGCCGGAGGTTGGTGGTTACTGCGCCGTCCCAGAACTTTTGACAGGGGTACCCTTCACGCAATCGTCTGCTAGCTTCATGACAATCCGAATGCGGTTGTTGGCCCGAGTGTCACCGCTACGTCTGGAGATAAGTCCGTTGAGGACGATCTGAACTGAGAATCATGCGAACGCCGGAGATTTCTGGATGGCAATGAAAGAGATAAAAATATGACGTTGCATATTATGGAGGAGCTAAGAATCTTGGGGGCTATCCCTACCGCGCCATCATAGGGTTGCGGTGATGAGGACGACGCTCTCATTGGCGCCGCATATTTTCATCACAACTCCTCCACATTACCTTACCGGTGCATTCTCAAAACTCAGCCGGCTACATTTCATGCCATTACCTTACGGATGATTGCCCACGAGTCGCTGATGTCTGCTGCGCAATGAAGAAGCCCGTGTTCGTTACGGGTTCGACCTGCGCGCGGGCGGTGTCGCGAACATAAGAACCAGCGCCGAACCAGTTGGTGAAGGTGAACTGGGATTAGGGCAGACTTTGGTTCCGGCGATCAGCCAAGCTTCGATCTAAGACGAACAATACGGTAATCACCTCCGGCCAGGGGCATTTGCCGTGAGATAACCATCGCACTTCGCACTCAGCCCTCGACAGAAACAGGGGGAAACGGTACTTGAACCCAGTAATTTTTCGGGTTCCTCTTAAGGCAACTTGCTAGAAGTAGACTCGCTCTAACTAAGATCTACCATCCTCCAACGTTTTAGACAACTGGGGAGATTCGTGAGATGTTCCCGCTTCCACATCTCTCCAGTGGTAACACCGCCACTCTTCGCGAGGAGGCGGGTGTCAGGCCTGCTTCTAAGCAGGCGTCCAATTAAATTGAGGGCGCAAGTAGCTTTTTAACAACTTGACGGGCACTGGAGTGTGGGTGCCCTGCAACCTATCAGGAGAAGCTTTGCATGGCACAAATGCGCACCAGAGGGCTGAGGTTCGACTACGGTCAGGGGGCACCTCAGCTCCTCGCTTCGATTTCAGCTAACAAACAGCTGAAGAAATCTTGTTAACTGACTTATTGAATGCGCATAATCGACCTCGTACCTCGACATCAAAAATCTTAGAGGCGCCTGTGTTTTCTCGAGGCACTCAGCTAACCCGAAGTACTTTAGGTAGTTCCATTGACGCGGCGAACTGTATTCGTCTCCGGCGCCGTGCTTGTCGCGTATTACGTCACCCGCAAAAGTGGATTTGAATTCACTCTTCAGCCGGGTTCTTGCATCCACACTCTGGATGCCGAACTCCATACTCACCTCGCGGGACTCCCTCTTAACAAATCGGCGCTGGTGGTGGCTTGTGCTGCTCGGTGCGCTTCCCGCTCCACCTGGCCTCGAATTTCAAGCGAGGCGTACCAACGTTGATGGTACTGTCGTGGTTCGTAGGCAATTCTGTGCCAGGCGTTAATCGGCGCCTTTCTCATCGACAAACTCATTGATCGTGAAATCTCGACTCTGATCGACCAAAGGATCTAGTTGTCTTTCTGGTTTGCGGTGCTTTGCTTGCACCGTCTCTGGCCAGCTTTTTGGACAGCACGCTGAAAGTGCAACTGAACGGTTGGGGAACCCTTTCGTATTGGGAGCTCTGGCGCCTGCGCTTTCTTTCAAATGTCCTGGCTGCCCTGATTCTGGTCCCCTTCGTTGTTAGCTGGTTCTAGCTGAAGTGAGGTTGCGTCTGTGACGACGTTCGATCGTCGCTGCATCGCGAGGCAGTACTGCTCATCGCAGCCTTAACTGCTGTCAGCTTCTTTTGTTTTCGACACACACAGTGAATCTTTCGGCGCAGTACCCCCTCGCGTCTCTACTGGCCCACGGCGTTGTTGATTTGGGCCTCCATCCGATTTGGTGTTCGAGGTATAAGCTCTTCAATGTTGCTCGTAATGATTCTCTCGCCATCATCGGTGCAACCAAGAACGCAGGACCCTTTGCAGTACTAACTCACCGAGCCAGAACGCGCTTTCGATCCAGGCCTTTCTCAATTGTAGGTGTCGGTGCCCTTGTTCTTGCTCGCAGACGGTGGCCGAAGAACGACGGCCAGCCGAGGAAGCGGCTCGCGACAACAAAGAGCGACTCACGCTGGCATTGAACGCCGCCCAAATGGATTACGTGGGACTGGCAAATTGATGATACTCGACGTGACCTGGTCAAGTTTGACCAAGAATCTGTTTGGGTTAGGATTCACTTAAACTCACGAATCACTCCGGAAGCCTTTTATGAAATTATTCGAATCCTGACGATCGGCTCACGGATTCAACTGGCGTTATCCGGCGCGATAACCAACGGCAATCCTCATGAAACGGAGTTCAGAGTAATCGAGAATGGTAAGACTCGCTCGGTTTCCTAAGTAAGGGAAGGTTTTCTTCCTGACTTCTGGTAAACCTTTTCGCATGCTCCGGGGTTGCTACCGACATCTCCGATAGGAAGGGCACCGAGCAAGCCCTCGCAGAAACCAATCAACGCAACCAGGGCAATTCTTCGGGCCATACCTGACATGATGTTCCTCCAGGACAAGGAAGGATTTTTGTGGATTACTACTCGCCCGATAAGAAGAGTTTGTTAATGCCGCCGGACGCATTTCTAGGGAAGAATGCAACGGAAGTTTTACCGAAGGAGTTGGCAGGAAAAGTAAAGGGATCTCATCACACGTTTAGAGCACTCGGACGAGCCGCAGATATTGGAATACATGCTCAAAATCGGGGACGAAGTCCGGCACTTCGAGGCACGACTCGTAGCGCCGAAGGTGAAAATGTGTTGAGTATGGTTCGAGATATAACCGAGGAGCGTCGAGCGATTGAAGCCTTAAGAGAGAGCGAGAAGAGACTTCGACAAAGCACCCGGCAAGTGCGAACGTTAGCGGCACAACTCATTACGGCCCAGGAATCGGAACGACGAAGGATCTCAATCCTACTGCACGACGACGTTGGTCAAAGCATAGCCGCGTTGGGCCTGGCCATCGGTAATATCAAGCGCCGCCTTACCCTTTGCGAGCGAGCCTGTTTCTTCCGAACTCGATCGAGTCGGGACGGATCAGCTGACCTGACTGTTCAGATTCGACAACTCTCACACCAACTGCATCCAGAGATTCTGGATCACGTGGGGCTGGTCAAGGCGTTGGAGTCTTACGTCCTTGAATTCGGAACCGAAGAGCAGATCGCGATCGATTTTTCAGCGGATGTAGCGACGTGGCCAATTCGTCAGGAAGTCGCAGTCTGCGTGTACCGGACTGCGCTTGAAGCGATACGTAACGCGTCCAGGCATTCGGGCGCACCTACAGCAAACGTTACTTTGAAAGAGATGGATGGATTTCTGGAACTAAAGGTCGCCGACTCGGGACGTGGTTTCGATGTCGAGTTGGCGCAGGCACGGAAGCGGACTTGGACTGAAGTAAGTTCAGAAGAACGAGTTCGACTGCTCAACGGCTCTTTGGAGATTCGCTCAGATTCTCAATCGGGTACGTGCGTGATCGCTCGCGTTCCATTAGCGAGGACATCATGACGCGTGCCACGTATTTCTGATCGCCGACGATCACAAAATGTTCGCCCAGGGTTTGATCGGCTTACTCGGAAGATGAATTCGAACTTGTTGGAACGGTGCCGGACGGACAAACGCTGATCGAGGAAGCGGCGCGTCTCAAGCCTGACGTAATCCTGGTCGACATTTCAATGCCAGTCTTAAATGGCCTAGATGCGATAAGGAAACTTGATCCAAACACTGAGGCCAAGATTGTATTCTAACCATGCACGCAGATTCGCGCTTGTTAGCAGAGGCGTTCCGATGTGGCGGCGATGCATACGTGCTCAAGCAATCCGCCGGCGAGGAACTGATATTTGCCATCAGACAGGTGCTAGATGGCAATAAGTTCATATCTCCTGCAATCGCGACGGAGGGCAATCAAAACCGCCAGCTCGCAAAGCCGCACCTAAGCAAGAATGAATCTGACTCCACGCCAGCGCGAAGTCTTGAGGCTTCTCAGTGAAGGTGCAACTATGAAACAAATTGCCCAACGGCTCGGCATATCCACTCGTACAGCAGAGTCGTACAAAGTACGACATGATGTCGCACCTGGGCGTTGAAACTACGCAGCAGAGTTGATTCAGTATGCAGTCAAGCTAGGGCTTACCTGATTAGCCAGTGATTCCAGGCGTGAAAGTAATAGCAGGTGGGTTCGGAGGCGTCGCTCTACCATCTGGTCACGAGAGTTTTCTGATCGAAATAGAGGGACGATGGTGGGACGACTTTGAAATTCGACAGTCTGTGGCGCAAACGTTTGGGCAGTCAGCTTTAGAACGGAGGTAACTACTCACACGTTTCTCGTTCGACGATGGACCGATCCTTGATGTGAAGCACACCCCGCTTGTACTCAAGAGCATTCCTTTCAGACAACTCGTGCGCAGCCTCTGTAATCCCTGCTCTA
>ERZ1370068.5822-contig-4829_pt1 | contig 70233 bp, 120 predicted proteins | sample MGYA00561227_ERZ1370068 | MGnify/ENA primary metagenome ERZ1370068 (study PRJEB38410, sample SAMEA6850437) | metagenome | study: Metagenomic assessment of the ecological functions of the soil: analysis of the soil microbiota associated with the...
TATCGCCGAACACGGTCTGCTCCTGCGTGGCGTAGCCTTTCACGGTTTCCACCAGGTTCGGGATGAGGTCGGCACGGCGCTGGAGCGCGATATCCACTTGCGACCAGGCGGCCTTCACGGCCTCGTTCTTGGTCACGAGCGTGTTGCGCACTCCGATGTACTGACCGAATGCCACCAGCGCGATCAGCGCCAGGATGATCACTACGATGAGTCCTTTACTCATGTTGCTCTCCTCGAAACGAAGTCTGGGAAATCGGGTCGAATCCTCAACGCCCAGGTGAATCCAGCATTCTATCGACTGCGGAGGTAACTTGCTCGACCGCCGCCAGGTAACGTGCCGCGACGTCCTGCACGCGAAATTGTTTGGGATCGGCGACGTGCTCGCGGATGTCCAGCAGGTTCTCGAAAGGACTAGCATCGAATGCAAGCATAGCGGCCAGAGCCCTGATCGAATCGCGCTTGGTTCCCGGCTCCGGCTGACCTTGCGTGATCAGCGCATGGCGAAATAGGGTCGCGAACGCGGGCAGCGAGCGCAGCAGCAGATGCCAGGTGCGCGTCTCGTCGCGCGAGTCCACCAGCAGGCGCTGCCGCAGCAGAGATCAGCTTCTCCCGCAATTCGTATTCGAGTTGTGCGCGATGTAGGACCATGGGAATCTGCAGCGAGGCCACTACGTCGACACCGAACAAGACGCGATGCTGGCGCCTCATATCCATCAGTTCGATCGAAAAGACGTCAGCGGAGCGTTCCAGCTCATCCTGGGTGATGAGCATGGGCGCGGGCCGGCGCTGCTGCACCCAGCTATCGACTACCGGAGCAAGCGCGATGAGGCTGGAGAACGACGTGTCTTTCAGGACGACCAGCAGATTAATGTTCGAATAGTCGGTCTCGTACTCACCCGAGGCCGCCGAGCCATACAGGATGATGCTCTCCAGGTTCGGAGCCGGCGGCCTGTTGCAGCTTGCCGACGAACTCGCTGATTTGCTTCTCGGGGATTGGATTTTCACGAGCCATAGAAGTCCTCAAATTCGTTCACTACCAACTACCGCCGGCACCGCCACCGCCCGTGCTGCCACCGCCAAAGCCGCCGAAGCCACCGCCACCTCCAAAACCTCCGCCGCCCCAACCACCCCCGCCTCGATAACCTCCGCCGCCACCTCCGCCGAACAGGAACATGTAAAACAGCAGGCGACGCAGAGGAGGCACCGCCAGCACAATGATGATCACGATGATAATCGCGATGATCGCTCCCGGAGAAAGTTGCGCTTCGTGGGGAGCCGACATGAGCGGTTCAATGCGCGACGCGGCTGCGAGGTCGTGATTTCAACGCCCGCGTCCTTGGCGATCACGTCGACAACGCGCGAGGTGAGCAGGCTCACCGCACCGTCGTAGATCTCCGCGCGCTGCAGGTAGGCACCGCTTCGCGACCAAAGCCGCCAACTTTCCCGTCGGGAGAATCGGTTCCAGGCCGTAACCTACGTTGATGAAATATTTGCGATCCTGCACCGCAAGCAGGATCAGAACGCCCCGATCCTTGCCTTTCTGCCCGATTCCCCACTTCTGATACATCTCCACCGAATAGTTGAAAATGTCCTCGCCGTCGGTGGATTTGACGGTCGCGACTACTACTGTGGCTTGTGCCTTGTCGAGGACCTGCCGGCACATCTCTTTCAATTGGGTAACCGTGGCGGGAGTCAGAACGCGCCGGCGAAGTCATTGACGCAATCTGTGGGTTTGAGCGACGAAACCGGCTCGGCGCATGCGAACGCCGTCATTGTCACAACGGCTAACACAATCGCAACGAAGTGAACGCGCGGCGCATCGCGCAAATTGTACAGGAAGTTTCTCGCGCTCCGCGTCGCGGTAAACCAGCTTGCCCTTAGAACTGGCGAAGGAATTCGATCACTTGTTGCTCCAGCCCAACGGCCGTCGTATCCGTTGGCATCAGCGATAAACGAGCAGTGGCCGCCGTCGGCTTCTTCCACGAAGGCTGAGGTTGGGGTTGGCTGCGATCTTCTTGCGGGTTTCGGGAATCAGGCGTACGAACGGATCGTTCGCGGCGTGCAGAATTAGTCCCGGCTCGGAGATCTGATCCACGACGTTGGACGCGGCCGCGCGTGCGTAATAGTCGACCGCACCTTCGAAGCCGCAATAGTACGCGGTGATCTTGTCGTCGAAATCGCGCAAGCTGCGAAGCCCGCGCAAACGCGTTGGATCGAACTGCCCGGGAAAGAGCTTCGCCTTGTTGCGAAAACGCATGCGAAGCTTTCGCATGAAGTAAGCTTCGTAGAGTCGGTTGCCTGGGAGATGCAAAGCATCCGCCGACGCCGCCAAGTCCATGGCCGGACATACGGCTGCGACTGCGCGGAATTCCCGGGGCCCATCGGCTGCCCCATTCGCCTGCCGTCTTCAACACGAGATTGCCTCCCATCGAGAAGCCAGCCAGGGCAAACCGCGACACGCCGTCGTCCACCAGTTGGCGACAGACAGCGACAATGTCGCCAGAAAGACTCGAATTGCAGAGAGTGGGTGAGGAGGTGGTCGGTCCCGCCGCAATTGCGCTGGTTCACACGGACGACGTTCATCCCTGCAGCCAGGCCTTTGCGAGATGCCGATGCACGTAGCCCGATTCGCTCGAGCCCTCAAGACCGTGCACCACGACGACGGTCAGGGCCTTGCCGCGGTCCGGCTGCCAATGACAATGGCACAGGATCTTCACTCCGGGCGCGACCTCGACGAAGCCGTTCCTCGGGCTTCGGCAGGTCTGCTTTTCGAAGTCAGAAAAAACCCGGCGAGTGTCTTGCAGATGCCCGCCACGGAAGAGTCTTCGCGCTTTGAAGACTGGACGGTTGCTTCCGGTTTGCGTGATTCCCACAAATTGATTTTAAATAATGTCGAGCCCCATTTTGCGTCGCTAACCGGAGGGACGCCAATCTATGCCGATTTTCGAGTACGTTTGCCAGAGTGTGAACACGCGTTTGAAGCGCTGGTGTACGGCGAGCAAAAGCGCAGTGCCCCAGGTGTCAGAGCAAAAAGCTAGCGCCCCAACTCTCGACCTTCGCGGTTTCGACGCAAGGGCACCGGCACAAGCGCGCCGAGAACCGCGCCCTGTGGCTCGTGCGGCGATCCCGGTGGCCCGGGAGCGTGTAGCCCGTCGCGACTTCAACTGAATGCGCGCACCTCTCTCGCGTCTTAAGATTGTTCCGGTTCCACATCCAGCGCGTGGCAGTCAAACCCTTTTCCGTCCAGCTCAAATCACCACACGTCTCAGTGCGAGATGAACCCATTCCTGCACCGAGTCCGACTTCGATGTACAATTTCCGCCCTGCGCGATTTCGAATTTGCCGGCATTTCAGAGACTTACTCAATTAATCAACGACGGATCGGTCCGACAGCAACGATCCCGGAAGCCGACGGCAACCACGCTTTGCAAGGAGAATCTGTCATGAAGGCGAGACGATGTTTCCAGCTGCTGGCCAGCGTGTCGCTAGCTTTGCTGTACGACTACCGCATCTGCCCAAACGAATTACCCCGGCCAGCCTCCGCAACGGCCCGGACCCAGTGTGACGTGCGAATCCAGAAACAACCGGCGTAACTCACTGCGCGGCCGACACTCGCGGCGGGGTCACACTCGAGACGGCAACTGAGCCAGGTCGCAATGCGTGCGGGGACGCACCTGGGGCTTCGATGCGCGCGGGATCTGGGTAGAAGGAGGCTGTCCGCGCCGAGTTCCAGATCAACGCTTAGCAACGGCAGCCCGAACTGGGGTAAGAACGCTGGAGCTTGCTTCTACAAAGAAATCAATTACGCCGGCGAATATTTCTGCATGCGCCGGGGCGAAAGCTATCCAGAATCTTCCGCCCGGCTACAACGATCGCATCTCGTCCATTAAGGTCATGCACGGCTCCGGAGTCACGCCTCTACAACGACTCCAATTTTGGCGGGCGGCGTGGTTCTACGCGGAGGGACATTCCGAATCTGAAGGCATGGCGCACTGCAGACGATCCTTCGCGCACCTGGAACGACCGATGTCTCAGCGATTCAAGTTCGCTGAGAATTACGCCAAAAAATAAAACGGGGCCGGCGAACCGGCCCGCCTTTCCACAACGGAACATAGATGGTGAACTAAGTTCCTTCCGACCACCCAGCCAAGTACTCTTCCTGCTCCAGGCGTTAGCCGGTCGATCTTGATGCCCATCGATTCCAGCTTCAGCTTGGCCACGCGCTTGTCGAGCTCGACCGGGAACCGTGTAGACCGTCTTCTCAAGCTTCTTGTGATTCTTCACCATGTACTCGACCGAGCAGCGCCTGGTCGGCAAAGCTCATGTCCATCACGGACGGCGGATGTCCCTCGGCCGAGGCCAGGTTGATCAGGCGGCCTTCGCCCAGCAGATTGATCTTGCGGCCGTCTTTCATGTGCATACTCTTCGACGAAGATGCGGGTGGTGCGCTTCGACGAAGACATCTTCTCGAGCGCTGGAATGTCGATCTCCACGTTGAAGTGACCCGAGTTCGAAATGATGGCGCCATTCTTCATCACCTCGAAGTGTTCCTTGACGAGAACGTTCTTGTTGCCGGTGACCGTGCAGAAGCACATCGCCGATGCTTGGCGGCTTCGATCATCGACATGACGCGGAAGCCATCCATGACGGCTTCGAGCGCCTTCGTTGGATCGACTTCGGTGATGATGACTTCCGCTCCGGCGCCGCGAGCGCGGCTCGCCAGACCGCGACCGCACCAGCCGTAGCCGGCCACTACGAACTTCGATCCCGCCAGCAGGAAGTTGGTCGCGCGGATGATGCCGTCGATCGTCGATTGTCCGGTGCCGTAGCGGTTGTCGAACAGATGCTTGGTGTCGGCGTCGTTGACCGCGATGATCGGGATATCGCAGCACGCCTTCTTTCGCCATCGCGCGCAGCCGGATCACGCCGGTGGTTGTCTCTTCCGTGCCGCCAATCACGCCGCTCGAGAACGTCGGTGCGCTTGGTGTGCAGCACGCTAACCAGGTCGGCGCCGTCATCCATGGTGATCTGCGGACGGTGATCGATGGCCGCAATGATGTGCTGGTAGTAGGTATCGTTGTCTTCGCCCTTGATGGCGTAGACGGGAATGTTGTAGTCGCGCACCAGGCTGGCGGCTACGTCGTCCTGCGTCGACAGCGGGTTCGAGGCGCACAGCACCACGTCCGCGCCGCCATCGCGCAGGCAGATCGCCAGGTTCGCGGTCTCCGCCGTCACGTGCAGGCAGGCGGAAATGCGCACGCCCTTCAGCGGCTGATTCTTGATGAATTCCTTGCGGATGATCTGCAGCACGTTCATCGACTGGTTCGCCCAGTCAATGCGCTTCTTGCCCATGTCGGCCAGATCAAGATTCTTAACGTCGCAGTTCACTTGCGTCGGTGTCGTTGACATACCTCTCCTGATTCATGAATGCGTTGAACAGATTCTGGGATTCCGGCCCCGTGCCGATGTTCAGAATACACGAAATACGCACCGGATTGCGCGCTCGAACGGGTAGGGAAGCTGCCAGAGGACGTCGCCAAACGTCCTCTGTCCTTCTGGCGGAAACCTACCGCTTCGCTGTCTGCAGCGCCGGTTCTCGCGAGGCCCGCTTCACTGGCCAGTTTGGCTGCCTTGTCGGTCGGCTTCCCATGGTGAAGTCTGTGATCCGTCGCGGCCGAAGTGGCCGTAGGCGGCAGTCTTGCGATAAATCGGTCGGCGCAGGTTCAGCGATTCGATGATGCCCTTGGGCGTCAGCTTGGAAATTCGCCCGGACCAAGTCCGGAATGATCGCGGGATCGACTTTCTCGGTGCCGAAGGTTTCGACCAGCACGCTGACCGGTTCCGCGACGCCGATGGCGTACGCCAGTTGCACCTCGCACTTGTCGGCGAGGCCGGCAGCGACGATGTTCTTCGCAATGTAGCCGCGCCATGTACGCCGCCGAGCGGTCGACCTTCGTCGGATCCTTGCCGCTGAACGCGCCGCCGCCGTGACGTCCCATGCCGCCGTAGGTGTCGACGATGATCTTGCGCCCGGTCAGTCCGGTGTCGCCCATCGGGCCGCCGATCACGAAGCGTCCTGTCGGATTGATGTGGTACTTGGTATCGGCATCGAGCAGGTTGCGTTGGAATCACGGCCTGGATCACGTGCTTGCAGAATTTCCGCGCGCAGTTGATCGTTGCCCACGTGTTCCGCAGTGCTGCGTCGAAATCACCACCGCGTCCACACGGATCGGCTTGCCGTTCTTGTCGTATTCCACTGTGACTTGGGATTTGCCGTCGGGCCTGAGGTAGGGGCAGGTGCCATTCTTGCGAACTTCCGGTGAGGCGTTGCGTAAGCTTGTGTGCCAGCGAGAATTGGCGTCGGCATGAGTTCCGGGTTTTCGTTCACCGCGAAGCCAAACATCATGCCCTGGTCGCCGGCGCCGCCCGTGTCCACGCCCATGGCGATGTCGCCCGACTGCTTGTTGATGCTGGAAATGACCGCGCAGGTGTTGCAGTCGAAACCATACAGAGCGTTGTCGTAGCCGATGGACTGAACCACGCCGCGCACCAGCGACTGGAAATCGACGTAAGCCTTGGTGGTGATTTCTCCGGCGATGACGACCAGGCCGGTTGCGGTGAGCGTTTCGCAAGCGACGCGGCTGGTGGCATCTTCGGCCAGGCAGGCGTCGAGAATGGCGTCGGAAATCTGGTCGGCGATCTTATCGGGATGGCCTTCCGTCACAGATTCCGAGGTAAACAGGTAGCGGTTTTTCGATGGCAAAATTTTGTGTCTCCTTGCGCTCAACGTGGCGCGGTATGCGGCGGGAAAATCAGGGCGCTGAGTCCATCTTTTTCGCGCGTTAGCCCAGTATTTTCAGGACTCTAAAAGCTATCAGAGAAACGACAACCGAGGCAACGATTTTGCCCCTGGCAGCCGGAACCCGGCCTGAGAGGTCGCATTGGGCGTCCAGACTGCGTTCTGCGCGGTCGAACGGAGTATGAGAATTTTGCAGCCTAGCGAGCGCACGGCACCCGGCGTAACTGCTCGGTCGGAGAAGCCTGCAGGCCGTCGGGGTGGAAAGTGAGCGTCCGCACCGTCCCGTGATCACCCAGGCGCCCGGGGTTCTTTCCGTTGAAGAAAACGTCGAGCGCGCCGATGTTTCCCGCCTTCACAATGACTTCCTTGTTGGCTTGGATCGACTTCTCCTGCGGCGCCGTGAGGATCGCTTCGACTGGAGGCTGCCCGTCGACCACGATCGAAACCCAGCACTCGTCGTCTTCACTTCCCTTCAATAAAACAGTGAAGCGCAGCGGGAACAATCGTCCTGTGATGCTGAGCCGTGCAGCGCCGCCTGGTTCAGGGCGCAGGTCTGTGCACCGGGTTTATCCCTGGAGGATCAGGCGTGGTCGGCGCGCCTTTGTTGCTCGGTGGGCGCGGTGGGAATCTGCTGCGCGCTTCCGGGAGTCTTCGATTCAGCCGGCGTTGCCTGCTCGGCCGTCTGGAGTGGCCGAACTTGTCTCGGCCATTGCTGTGCCGTGCGATGGTAGTAGCTCCACGTCGCAAACGCGAGTGCGGCCAGCAGCAGACCGAGCGCCAACAGCCCCCAGGGAATTTCGGCGGATTGTTCGCGCTCTGGCGGATCGAGAACGGGCGCGGTCGGCCGCTCGAAAATTACCGGAGCCCTGGAAGCTGGGACTGGCTGGGCAGGGACGGCAAGCTGCCGTTGGCGCGCCCCAGCGCCGCCATGTAATCGGCTGAGAGTTTGTTCTTCGTCGAGGCCAACGTGAGGCGCGTACGCGCGGACAAATCCTTTATTGAAGATTCCGCCCGGAAGCTGGTCGAACTTCTCCTCTTCCAGGGCGCGAAGCATACGGGTCCCGATTTTGGTGCTGAGGGCGATGTCATCGAGCGAGATGCTTTTCGCTCCCGCTGCTTTTTTCAGCCTGTCACCGAAAGATCCCATAGGAGGCTCTCCCCAAGACCGGCGTCGGGATAGCACGAAAATACCAACCGTATGTTAAGCGCACGGGAAGAGTCTTGCCACAGTTTGGAGGCGGCGTGAACCGCGTCTGTCATGCCCTTCCGGTGCACCTGTCCGCGCCCCAAGCCCCTTGCCGTACGTGGCTTTGCGGGCTGGGGTTACTTAAGGTCGTTGCTCGCTCTTTCCAGCGACGCATATAATTTCAAGCAATTCTTCCTGAAAACCAGAAGGATTTATGCATGCCTGAGGCCACCGGAGCCGACCGAAGACGGCAGAGTCAAGAGCTCGAACATCTTTCACGATGTGGCCAAGGCCCTGACTTCGTCGCTTGACCTCGATTCCATCCTGCAAACGATCATGGAAAAGATGGCGGAGTACTTCCGTCCGGACAACCTGGTCGCTGCTGATGGTGGACGAGGAGCACAAGACGAGCTCGTATTTCGCCATCGCGGTGGGCGACGCCGCCGAGGCGCTGAAAGATGTTCGGCTTGAAAGTGGGCGAAGGCATTGCCGGGCTGGGTTGCCAAGAACGGCGAGACAGCTCATTGTCCCCGACGTCTACACCGACCCGCGCTTCGCCAAACGCATTGACGAAGTGACGCAGTGGGAGACGCGCTCCATCATCTGCGTGCCCGCTGAACTCCAAGCACCGCGTGCTGGGCGTGATTCAGCTGGTCAACGTCGACATGAAGGGCTTCGGTGACCAGGAGATCTTCTTCCTGCAGGCTCTGTGCGACTACGCCGCCATCGCCATTGAGAACTCGCGCGCCGTCGAGAAGATTCAGGAACTCACCATCACCGACGACTGCACCGGCCTTTACAACGCGCGCCATCTTTACAAGACGCTCGAAACCGAGGTCTACCGTTCGTCGCGTTTCGGTTACGAGTTCAGCGTTCTGTTCATCGACCTCGACCACTTCAAGCAGGTGAACGACACCCACGGGCACCTGATCGGGCAGCAAGCTGCTGGCCGAGATCGGCTATCTCGATCAAGGCCCAGCTGCGTCTGATCGACTACGCGTTTCCGCTACGGCGGTGACGAGTTCGTGGTTCTGCTGCCGCAGACCGGCAAAGATCAGGCGCTGACACGTTGCGCGAAGCGTCTGCGCGATGCCCTGCGCGCCAGCATGTTCTGCAAGGAAGAAGGCTCGAACCTGAATGTCCGCGCGTCAATCGGCTTGGCCACCTACCCGCACGACGCCAAGACTCCGCACGACGTCATCCGCCAGGCCGACGAAATGATGTATCTGGTGAAGAACACTACGCGCGACAACATCGGAATTGCTCAGCGTGGAGTGATGAAGTAGGAATAGCAGGGTCTTGGAGTATTGGGTTTTAGTCTTAGGGCCCTCTGCAACCCGCTTCCTCATACCAAGCCCGGAAGCCTAACACCTAACACCTCCCTCACTTCTGTTTGCTTCTCTTCCGAAGCTCAGTCAGACTCGGGCTTCAAGCCTGGCGGCCCTGACGGATCTTGCTCAAACCGCGATGGAATTCGCGGGCGCGTTGGGATTCACGCCGAGTCCACATGCTTAAAGACGCCATTCCTTCTTTCCCAAGCATCTCTGACTACGGCGTACTTCCCGCTGGGCAGCGGAGCGGCGGGAGTGGCTTTCCCACCCGCCGCCCTGCATCGCCTGCCGTGGTGGGTGGGGACAGAACTTGGCGTCCTTTCGGCTTGATCTTGCCGTGGAACCGCGACTTTGACTTCGCCCACGACGCTTGCTTATCGTAGCGCCTTTGGCCTCAGAGGCGAATAGATGCAGGAAGCGCAGGTCGGTGGCGGACGGCTTCTGATCTTTCTTGCTTGTCATCTTCTCCTTGGACTGCCCGTCAGTCTTGCTTGGCGGGTGCGGCGGATTCATCTGCATCCGGATTCTTGCCCACGATCGGGATGTTGGCGTGCCACACCGACGGAACTTTGCAATGTGCGCCTGCCCCGGAAGTATGTTTCCCGGGGACCTCGCTGGCTTTGTCTGGTGCACGCGCTCGCGATCGGGTTCACCGCGCAGCTCGGCAGAAATGTTGCCCTTCATGTTCTTGCTGATGGCGCCGCCGCGCGCGGTCGAGCGGCGCCAGTTCCGGACGGCTCCTCGTAGGTATCGGGCACGAAGGCCCCGCCCTCTTCGGGCAAGTGCAAGGCCGGGCACGCACTTGCGAGACAGCGCTGCCTGCGCCTCCCGATCGGCTTCAGGGTTCTTGCCAGAGTTCCGGCGGCTTCCGGGGTCGAGGCGCGCGCTGCTGCGATCTTTTCTCGCGTATTTCTCGTGTGGCCGGCCAGTCCACCATCGACTTCGGGGTTTCTTCCCGATCTGCCGCGCTACGCGCTCAGTATAGCGGACGCATGAACCTCACCTTTAATTTCGTTAGCTGGTGATGTGGACTGGTAGGGACACCGTTCTGAGCGATGAGCCGCTTCGCGGCAAGGTGCCGGGAGCGTGAAGGACAGGGACCGGTGGGATTAGTCCGACGACCATTTGCGCCACGTGAGTGACGATTCCGATCCAGCCCGCATGCGCTTCCGCCACCTCGTGAAGATGCGAGGACAAATTCCGCAGATGCTCACTCTGAAAGCTTCCAGAATTCTCCTACAAGTCCGACCTCGCGAAGCTTCCGATTCTGCCCGCCACTCCGACATCGGGTGCCAGTCCGGCTTCAGGCGATCGCTGCACCACAATTCTTCGCTTGAGTTTCCGGCTTCTGATCGAGAGAAAGCGTGCCCCACGAGGACAGCTTCCGGCTGCTGGCACCGGCGCGTCAATGCTGTTACCAGGCCGGAACCAGGAGCATCGTCCGATGGGGCGAAGACACATCCCGGTACCAGTGGCGGAAAAGACTGGAACCCCGCGATATGAATGATTCCCTCAGCAGAGGCGACGTTTGCCGCGCTGGATTTCAAACCCGGCGTGTCGGAAGTTGCGGCAACCGCACGCCGCACCCGATCCTTTACCGCACATCCTTGTTCAGGCCGGCTGGGTATGCCCAGCGCGTCCCAGATGCAGCGTTTCGAACAACGGCTTCTTTCCGCTCCCTGACACGGAAGCCTACGCCGGAATACACCGAAAACGGTGCACGGCCCGCCGCAACTCACCATTCTCCGCAGCGTCGCGAAGGCGTGGCTAGTCGCTCGGGCGCGCGTCACGCTGGCGCTGTAGACTTTCACGGCGGTGGTCCGCAGGCCGCGCGCTATCTCGGCGATGGTGGGGCAGCGCTCGCGGCTCGTAACCAGGCGGCGATAATGGCAACGGCCGCCAAGCGGCGGTCGAGTTCCCAGTCGCGCGTTCAGAGCATTTATTGGGCTCTGGAAGCCAGGCTCTGGGCTCTGGGCTCTGGGCTCTGGGCTCTGGGCTCTGGACATGGGCTCTGGGCTCCTCCCAGGCTGGAGGCTCCTAGGCTCACTACGGGGCTTTGGATGACTCTCAATCTTTGCTGTGACTGCAAAAGCCATAGCTTCCAGAGCCTAGAGCCCAGAGCCTCGAGGGGCTATCCCGTGATTATGCAATCCCGCCGCTGAAGTGCCGTTCATGGTGCGCGCCGATCGCGTAGCACGAGCGTCGCTCTGCGCACACCACTTCGCTTGCCGGCGGCGACAGGATCCACCTGGATCAGGCTCATCGGATCGACATACGGATTGCGCAGCCGGATCTGAACGGAAAAGCACCGGGTTTTTCTCCAGCAACTCCTGCCCTGCTCGGCGATCGACAGGATGACCGTCGCGGGTGCGGTCGAACTCCTCCGCCAGCATTGGCCATACACACGCGATCACGAACGCGCGTATCGGTGACCCGTTCAGCATAAAGTCGCGCAATCGACATGTCGGCTTTGGCCATCGCGATCCTCGACATTGCGCACCAGGCTCGGAAAATAACGGGAAGCCTTTGCATCATCTCGCGCAGCAGCTTCGCGTCTCGCGCTCCGACCCAGGCCCTAAACCGCTCGAGAGCGTAGCCCACGCCAAACCACGCCGGACCGCGTGCCGACTCTGCATCCACCCAAACACCCACGGATTGCGCGCAAGTCCTCGAGACGACGACCTCGCAGAACGCCGCGCCGGACGCGATCCAACGCGCGCATGCTCCAGTTCGTTCACTGGAGTCGCCTGCTCGAAATACCTCCAGCACCTTGGAGTCTTCGGCGATCCGCCCTCGGTAGAAAGCGAACGCCTCTTGCGAGATCGCTTCCACCGCGTCATCCCAGCGTTCTGACTGCTCTCTCGGCGAAGGCCGGCTGGGGCTGACCAGCGCTTCCAGGCACGCGGCAATCATGATCTCGAGATTCCACCCGCCAGCACCGCATCGGAATACTTCCAGGTCTAGGACTTCGCCTGCTCGGTGACGCGAATCTCACCAGAAAAATCGCCGTGGCGGTCTGCGCCGACCGTGGCGTGTGCGTCGGACCGCCTCCGCGCCCCACCGTTCCACCTCGCCCGTGAAACAGTGCGTGAGTTGACGCGGCTCGCGCGCCGCCCGGTGCAGATCGCGCTGCGCTTTGTGCAGTTCCACGTGCTGGTCAGCATGCCCCTGTCTTTGCTGGAGTTCGGAGTAGCCCAGCATCACTTCCTGCGCGCGGTCCCACGATTCCAGCAAAGGCTTGTAGTCGAGCGACTCCCACAGCCGTTTCATCACAGAAGCCGACGAACGCAGTGCAGCAATCGACTCGGAACAGCGGCACCGGCTGCTAAGCCCGATCTCGGCCACTGGCCGAGCACGACACGCCGCACACTTCCGCCAGCCGAACGACGTTCAGTACATCTTCTTCCGACTGCGTATCACTCACGATGAAGTTGCGGATTGCCTCCGGCGCCAGCGTGCTTCTTGAGTTCGGCAACGGCACGAAACGTCTCCGAGCACATCGGCTGACGGCACGGGCAAACCGCAGGCCTTCACCTGGTCCTGCGGACGACCGCGTCGAGGCCATATCCGACACCGCCTGCGTCAGCGCCCGCGAATGCTGCCGGATATCGAGCCCTGTGCAGATGAAGCCAAACGTCCGCACCTTCCATGGCAGCAGCGGATCGATCAGCAACTGACCAGTCGCTCTCCGCGGTTCGCGCACAGGCTTTCGTGCATCACCAGCAGATCGCTCAAACTCCGCCGCCGACGCGTACGCATGAGCAGGCGTCGATGAAATCACGGCTGAATCGCAGGCGCGCGGCGACAAAATCCAGAAATGCCGTAGACTTCGACTGGTGATGCGCTTCCAGCGCGAGTGCTCTCTCGCCCAGCGTGGTCTCGTAGACTTTCACGCGCCTCGCCAGCGGTTCCGAGACTCCAATGCGCCGCAGCGACATGCTGAGTCGTCTCTACCAGCCGCGTCACTTCCGCAACGGCGGGATCGATAATCAGGTGCCGCGCGATCCGCAGCGTCGCGCGTGCTCGCAGCGGTCACGCAGCGGATTTGCCATCGCGATCCCCGCCAATCCACGGCGAACCGAAATGCAGAAGTTCGGAAGCCCTTGCTCCCCGGCCTCGCACCGTAAAGGTCGGCCAGCGATTCTTCGAGTTCCGCATACAGGTGCGGCACGGTTTCAAACAGCACCATCGGAAAGTAGTCGAGGCCCATGTGAATCTCGTCGCGCGTACCGTCGGCTTCTTGAGGCGGACCTCATCGGTCTGCCATAGAGCGTGATTTCCGCAGAATCTCCGCTTCGTATTCGAGGGCATCGGCTTCGTGACAGAAGAACGTGATCGAGTCTTTCGAGCAACCGCGCATGCGACGCCGTTTCAGCCGGATGGTATGTCGCGTAATTTCGGTGGATGCGCCGTGAATACCGGCGTAACGCAGACTTTCTTTAAACCGCCAAGAACTCGTGCAGCGGCATGCCTGTCGCGCGCAAACGGAACAGCGTCCCACGAAACGATCCTTCGATCGGCGACCGTCTGGGCCTGCAAACGCGCAGCCCTCCGCCGCCGCTTGCGATGATTGGTCTCCGCCAGGTTGGTAAGTTCGAAGCAGACAGCAAACGCCTTCGTGACCCGATAAGCGTCGTATCGACCGAGAGTCCGGCGAACCACCCTGCGGGGCCTGCGCCATCAGCCCGGAAGCGGAATTTCGCGTCGAGCCCACAGCCGCCTGCTCGCGATGTTGAATCAAGAGCCGCCGCAACCGCTCGACAATCTCAAAAACCTTCCTCCTGCTCCACCAGCACGCGCCCCAGCAGAATTCCGAGCGAGCGCACATCGCAGCCGCAGCGGCGATTCCTGGCGGGGTCGGAAGTATCGGCGGTGAGTTCGGCGCGCCGCGTGCGCGGATCGTCCTCAATTCAAAGGGAGACGTCGGCCATGAGGCTATTTTAGCGGAACCAGAATCAGGCTAAAGGTGGGGTTGCAAACGTAGAGGAATTTGTCCGCGCTGTGGACGAATTGTTGGTCTGATATGTCATGCTAAGGTTTTCGCCCATGCACAGAATGGCTTGGTTGCTCGCGGTCCCTCCTGGAACAATCGCCGCCTCGAACGCAGCTGACAACGCAGCCTTGCGTAAGCGCCGGCAGAGTGCCGCGCACGAATTTCACGACGGAACTCTGCCCTCCATGCCCTCTCGCGCATGGACATCGCAGCCGACGGTTATCGCCAGGATCCTTACTCATTACCTGACCGGCCAGGAGAACGCAGTTAGCGCGGTGCTCGCCATCGACGGCAAATCAGGCGAATCGTGGCTGTTTCTGCCTTCGCAGCCGCCCTTTTCAAAGGCTGGCTGAAGCCGACCCTGGTCCCGGGGCCCCGAGGCCGCTCGCCAGACTGGTATTGATCACGTGGTGGACTTGACCGACTTGCAGCGTTTCTCGCGGACCACGCCGCCTCTTCCCCAGCGATCATTGACACGCGGGAGGGTCTCGGCGGTTTCGACGAGATGCCGTCCAACCTTCTCAGTCCGAAGAATGCCGGGGCGCCGCTCTGGCTCCAGATCATTCTGGAAAGGTGGCCCTCGCTTCGCGGCGAAGGATGGCACCAACTCTCTGAACAACCCGATGGGCCGTGCAAGATCTTGATGAGCTGTCGGTCCACCCGTGGCGAAGGCCACCGTAACGGCTATCAACACCGCATGCGAGCCATTCGCCCCGGTGCGTCACAGCGCGGCGCGAGTCGGCAAGTGCGAAAGCGCTGCTGGGCCGCGGGCTCTCGCTGGGTCGAACTTTGGCCGTGGGTGATGTCGGGCGAGAACGCCGTCTTCCCGAATCCCCTGGCCTCGCTTTGCCTCTTACGACCACCTCGATCGCAAAATGCAATCGGGAGAACTTGTTCGCTTGACGTGGGTTGCGAATACAAGCACTATCCTCGGCGATCTCGGGCGCACAGTTCCGGTTTCCGGGCCACTACACCGACGATCAGCGCGAAACCTGAACATCTTTGCAGCCGCCTATCGAAAGGGCAGTTTCAACGCTGCGCGCAGGCGTGACGAGCGACTCGTCTACGACGTGTGAGCAAAGAACTCCTCACCCATCGCAGCACGGCCAAAAGCACGCTCGCGCAACATGCGATCGACGCCTGGTCGAAACGTGAGAACGTTCCGTTTTGGCAGATTCACTCTCGAACCTGTTGGCCGCGTTCCCTCCTGAACCTTTCTCGCCGGCATGACCATCAACTTCGAGCCGATCGCTTCCGTCGAGGTGGTCGAGCGATTCTTCCTCGAGGACATGTACGTCATTCGCAAAGATGGAGCGGAACTACTCACACCCGGCGGCGCTCCTACACGGCTGAGGAAATCGAAGGCGCGATGCGATGAATCTTTTCAGCGTTACCGCAAACTCGCGCTCGTGTTGTGTACCTGGCTGGCTCTGACTTCAGCGTGCACAAAGTGGGACAAGAGTCCTCTTCTTATCCGACCGGCCGCGCCTTCTCACCGAACGGTCGTCATGCGCGACGTCACCTTCACAGCGCGGCACTCAACCGCGAAATGCCGTACCGGTCGTGATGCCGGCCAGCGTCCCAACAGGAGTGAAGTTCCCCCGTGGTCTACCTCCTTTCGGGGTGCCGGAAACTTTCGCGACTGGACGAACTACTCTGACGTCGCCCGGTTTGCGGAGCGCGGCCTCATTCTCTGTCATGCCCGACGGCGACGAGTCGCTACTACACCAACTCGGCCGACCATCCTGAGCAGCGCTACGAGGATTACAGCATAACGTGCAGCGACCTCGGTTGCTGACGTAGAGACGAGATTCCCAATCGCCTCCGATCGAGCGCGCACCGGGCGATGGCCGGCCTGTCCATGGGAGGCTTCGGTGCGGTCAAACTGTCGCTGAAGCATCCGGAATTGTTTTCGCTTCGCGGCCGGACTTGAGTTCTGCGATCGACGTCCCAACCCGTCCATTTCTCTATCCGGCGAATCGGACAGTAGGCGGCATCACCGATCGATCTTCGGTCCGGCGGCGGCGCCTCGCAGCGGGCGAACGATCCGTGTTCGTATTGGCACAAATCGGCCGATCCCGCGCAAACTCCCTACTTTACCTGACCTGCGGCGATGCGGTGAAGGGCTACTACTCTCCAACCGCAGCTTCGCCCATCTTTTAGAAGAACGGCATTTTGCCCACGAATTTCACGTGGTACATGGCGGCCACAACTGGAATCAATGGAATGCCCGGCTCAACGACTGCTTCGACAGTCTGCTCAAACATCTCGGGACCACATCGTGACGGCCGCTCTGGTTCGGCGTCCGATTTTCCACATTCCCTTCTCCCGAATTCTCTCTGCCATAATTGTTCGTGCACCCCAGCCTGCACAATTTTCCAACCCAAAATAAAGTGAGGAAGCGATGTCGGCAAAGTACATCTTTGTGACGGGCGGAGTTGTGTCTTCTTTGGGCAAGGGCCTGGCCGCGGCTTCGATCGGATGCTTGCTTGAAAGCCGCGGGCTCAAGGTCAACCTGATGAAGTTTGACCCCTACCTTAACGTTGATCCCGGCACCATGTCGTCCTTTCCAGCACGGCGAAGTCTTCGTCACCGACGACGGCGCCGAAACCGACCTCGACCTCGGCCACTACGAGCGCTTCACTCACGCCAAGCTATCCCGCGACAATAACTGGACCACTGGACGAATCTACGAGCAGATCATCGCCAAGGAGCGCCGCGGCGACTACCTCGGCAAAACCGTGCAGGTCATTCCGCACGTCACCAACGAAATCAAGAGCCGCGATGAAGAAAGTCGCGCAGGATGTGGACGTCGCGATCGTCGAGATCGGCGGCACGGTCGGCGACATCGAGTCGCTGCCCTTCATGGAAGCCATCCGCCAGATGCGCCAGGAACTGGGCCGCGAGCACACGCTCTTCGTCCACGTCACGCTGGTGCCCTTCATCGCGGCTGCCCAAGAGCTGAAGACCAAGCCCACCCAGCACTCGGTCAAAGAACTGCTCAGCATCGGAATTCAGCCCGACATCCTGCTCTGCCGCACCGACCGCTTCCTCGTCAAGGACATCAAGTCGAAGATCGCGCTCGTTCTGCAACGTCGAAGAAGAAGCCGTCATCACCGCGAAAGACGTCGCCTCCATCTACGAAGTCCCGCTCGTCTTTGCCCAGTGAAGGCGTCGACACGCTCGCGCTCAAATACCTTCACATCGATGCCAAGGACCGCGACCTCGCCAAGTGGGAAGACATCGTTCACCGCGTCTACAACCCGAAGGCTGACGTCACCATCGGCATTGTCGGCAAGTACGTCGAGTACGAGGACTCGTACAAATCGCTGAAAGAAGCGCTGGTCCACGGCGCGCTGGCGCACAACCTGAAGCTGCAGGTGAACTGGATTGAAGCCGGAGGGACTGGAGAGCGGCCGACGCCGACAGTGAGACGCTCAACTCGAAGACTACGACGGCATCCTGGTGCCGGGCGGCTTCGGGAAGCGTGGCATCGAAGGCATGCTGGTCGCCATCCGCTACGCGCGAGAGAAGAAGATCCCGTACTTCGGTATTTGCCTGGGGATGCAGACCGCCTGCGTCGAGTTTGCGCGCAACGTTTGCGGACTGGCCGATGCGAACTCCAGCGAGTTCGATCCCGCCACGCCGCACCGAGTAATCTACAAGCTGCGTGAACTGCGCGGCGTCGAAGAACTCGGCGGCACCATGCGGCTGGGCGCATGGCCCTGCAAGATCGAGCCCGGAACGCTGGCCCAAAGGTCTACGGCCAGACCGAGATCAGCGAACGCCATCGCCACCGGTACGAGTTCAACCGCGAATACGAAAGCACGCTGGTTGCCGGCGGATTGAGAATTTCCGGATCCACACCCGGACGGCACCTACGTCGAGATGGTGGAAATCCCCGACCATCCTTATTTCATCGGCTGCCAGTTCCATCCCGAATTCAAGTCCAAGCCGCTCGAACCGCATCCGCTGTTCAAGGCGTTCATCGGCGCGGCCTATGAATACGGCCTGCAGCGTCGCTCTGACAAAGCCGCCGCCGCGGTCGAGATGTTCCGCATCGGCCCTGAGAAGGTGGGAAGGCGGTAGGCAGTTTCGGAGTTTTCGGTTTCTGGTTTCGAATTGAAACCCAAAACCAGTTACCACAGAGGACATCGGAGCGACACAGAGTGACTTCCTCCGTGTTCTCTCTGTGCCGTCTGTGGTTTAAGCTTTTGACTCAATGGCGATCTCCTTCCAATCTGATAACGTCCGCATCGGCTCAGGCAGCCTTTTCCTCATCGCCGGCCCGTGCGTCATCGAGAGCTGAAGACCATGCCATCCGCATGGCCGAGATCATCATAGGCATGTCACTCGCTCGCTGAACTTCCCGTTCATCTTCAAGGCTTCCTACGACAAGGCGAACTCGCACGTACCGCTGAAAAGTTTCCGCGGCCCCGGCCTCAAGGAAGGCCTGCGCATCCTCAAAAAAGTGAAGAACGAGGTCAAAGTTCCGATCCTCACTGACGTGCATGAAGCCGGTGATCGTCTCGACCGTCGCCGAGGTTGCCGACATCCTGCAGATCCCAGCCTTCCTGTGCCGGCAGACCGATCTCATCGCCGCAGCGGCGCTGAGCGAGCGTGTGGTCAACATCAAGAAGGGACAGTTCCTTCTCGCCCGGGGACATGAAGCACGCCGTCGACAAGTGCCACGCTTCAGGCAACAAGCGAGTTTTCGTCACCGAACGCGGCCCAAGCTTCGGCTACAACAACCTGGTGGTCGATATGCGCTCCTCGCCATCATGCGGAAATTTGCACCCGTGGTCTTCGACGCGACACATTCCGTGCAACCCCCGTCCGCGTCCCGGCTGGAGAGTGAAGACGGCAACGCCACCAGCGGCGGACAACCGGAGTTCATCCCCGTGCTATCTCGAGCCGCCGTGGCCGCCGGCGTCGACGGAGTATTTATGGAGGTCCACGACAATCCGAAAGAAGCGAAATCCGACGGGGCCAACGCACTCGACTCGCAGCAAACTGCGAGGCGTGTTGAAAGAATTGCTGGCGGTTCAGAAGGGTCTGGCGAAAGTCCACACTACACTCCGTAGCCAGGCCGCAACCTCACAGCCTGAGGGAAGCAACTCAGGTTACAAGATCGGAAGGGCACGAGTTTACCCGAGCCGCCAAGCGCTGCAAGACGAGGCGCGGACCCCGAGGCTGCCGCGAAACGCAACCGTCCCCCTGAGCTTTTGCAACCACACGCTGTCATCCTTATCGCCGGGAGCATGTCTGCACTCTCCGCCCCCCAACACGGAGTTCTGAATCTGTTAACATCCAACCTCATCTGAGCCTTAGACATGCACATTTTCGCGGCCATCCTCGGGGTCCTCATCATACTGTTCGGTCCTGCTCGATGCCTTCGAGACCATCGTCCTGCCGCGCAAAGTGCAGCGTTCGTTTCGGCCTGACTTCATGGTTCTACCGCCACACCTGGGTGCCGTGGTCAAGCTTTCGCGCTGCATCCGCGCTCAATAGCTGGCGCGAAAATTTCCTGGGATATTTCGGGCCCTTTTCCCTGATCCTGCTTTAGTTTTCTGGGCCATCGGCCTGATTCTCGGTACGCCCTGCTGCAGTTCGGCATGGGCGAGCAACGTTCGTTTAGAAATGAGCCCATCACGTTCGGAATGCTCCTCTATCACAGCGGGGAGACCTTCTTCACGCTGGGGTACGGGAGACATCACGCCGATTACGCCTCTGGCCCGCATGTTTGCTGTGATGGAGGCCGGCACAGGCTTCGCATTTCTCGGCGTCGTCGTTGGCTACTTCGCCCGTCGTCTACTCGTCTTTCTCCAGCCGCGAGCTGGAAATTTCACTGCTCGACTCGCGCGCGCCGGTTCGCCCTTCCGCCGGAGAGTTGCTGGCCCGTCTTGATGCTGTCCCGACCCGATTGTCCTCGACAATATTTTTCGTGATTGGGAACGCTGGTCGGCAGACTTGCTCGCCAGTCATATCTCCCTATCCGGTGCTCTGCTTCTTCCGCTCGCAGCACAGCAACCAATCGTGGCTGGGCGCGTCTCACGACTATGCTCGACGTCACGTCGCTCGTGCTCGCCGGAATTGATGGCATTCAGAAAGAGCAGGCCAAGCTGACTGTTCGCAATGGCTCGCCACGCCGCCGTCGATCTCGCGCAAGTGGTGAATGCCGTCTACTGACCCGCACGCGACCGACCGTCTCCTTCGGATCAACTCGAAGCGCTGCGCAAAACGCCTGATTGCCGCCGGCATGCGTCCAAAGCAAGATGTCGAAGCCGACCAAAAGCTTCTGAAACTTCTGGTCCCTCTACGAACCATACTGCGAAGCGTTGGCTCGCCGCCTCCTGTTGACGGTGCCTCCGTGGTTCCACGAAGAGAAGAAAAAGACAACTGGCAAGGAGAGGTCCCTGGGACCGCGCTGATCCTGGCTAAGGGCTTGGCGAATGACGCGCACGTGGTCGATGACGACCACTTAAGCAAACATCGCCGCTCGAAAACTTCTTGTCATCCTGAGCGTAAGCGAAGGACCTGCTTTTGCAGGCGGCGCCGCAGATCCTAACCCTCTGAACAAAATGTCCCGCAAGCGCAACCCCGCTTCTGAAAGCATGCCCGTCGATCGCAATTTGATAACATCCTCCCTTCCATGAGACACACCGGCGAAAACGTGGTCCGCATTGAAGCCGACGCCCTGCGCGCGCTGGCCGACCGCATCGCCGGCCCCATGGCTAATACCTTCGACCGCGCGGTCGAATTGATGGACGCCTGCCGCGGCCGCGTCGTCGTCACCGGCATGGGCAAGAGTGGCATCATCGCCCGCAAAATCGCCGCTACGCTGAGCTCGATCGGGACACCCGCTCTTCGTGCACCCGGTCGACGCGATTCACGGCGACCTCGGCATGGTCGTATCGGGGCGACGTCGTCCTCGCTCTTCTCGGCCAGCGGCGAAACGGAAGAAATCCTTCGCCTGCTGGCCACCATCAAGCGGCTGCAGGTCCCGCTCATCAGCATGACTGGCGACTCTTATCTGCGATGGAGTGGCAAGCAAGTCCTCACGCACGTCGAGCGAAACTTTCCACTCGCCAGCCGAGGCCGCCAACATCGCACCTCGACTGCTCGGTCGACAAAGAAGCCTGCTCCCTCGGCCTGGCGCCAACAGCCTCGACCACCACCCATGCCTCGCGCTGGGTGACGCACCTGCGGTCGCACTCTCCGAAAAACGCGGCTTTAAAGAAGAAGACTTCGCAAACCTCCATCCCGGGGCAAGCTGGAAGAAACTGGCCCGGGTCGAATCCTAACGCATTCCGGCGACGCGATCCCGCGCGTCTCTCCCAACACGCGCATGTCCGACGTCATCTACGAAATGTCGCGAAAAAGCTGGGCATGACCACGGTCGTCGAAGGCGAAAAGCTCCTCGGCGTGGTCAGGCGATGGCGATCTCCGCCGCCTCCTCGAGCACCGCGGCAAAGACGTCCTCGACCTCACCGCCGCCGACTGCATGACTCGTCGACCCGAAAACCATTTCCGCCCACGAATTCGCCGCCACCGCCCTCGCCCTCATGGAAGAGAAGAAAATCACGTCGCTGGTAAAGCGATCGACGAGCATCAAAACGTAAAGGAGTGGTCCACCTGCACGATCTGTGGGGACGGAAATGCTGTGGGAAATTTGGTAATCGAGCAATTGGTAACTCGTAATTTGACAACCCCGCCAATCGACACAGACGCGTTGGGAAATTACAAATTACCAAATTACAAATTCGAGGTTCACCATGTACCACTACCGCATCCGACCACCGCTCTGGAAGAACTAAAAGAAGACGCGACCCTGCCCAACCCGGTGCACCTGCGCGACATGATCCTGCGCAGACGCCTGAAGCCTGAGGAATCGCTCGAACTCAACCGCCTGTTCACGGAGTATCAGAAATTTTCGGCGAGACGCAGAAACTCGGCAAGCAGATTCTGGCGGACCTGACAAAGTAGGCCGCCCCGAGCTGCACGCCCTCAAGAATCAGACGCGGGCACTTTGCCGTGGCACGAACAATTCTGCGAGTTGTTCTTGCAAAATTCCAGAAGTCTGCGATTGTCGCGGGATTCATCAGCACACCGTGGCGATAGACGATAAGCCAATCTCCACCCTTCTCGATCGAGTACTCCGCGCGACGGTCGAACGATGCCAACCGGCTCAATCAGTTGGTCCGTGAATAGCGCGCTAATCTGGAAGTCCTCGTCACCCCGCAGCCAATATCGCTTGTTGAATTCCGGGTGGCGCTCATTCCGGATCGCCTTAAAGCCGAGCTTGGGCGCGATCCTCATCCAGGGAAGTAGCCGGCGTCAGCTGGAAATCCGGCAAACCTGATATACCCACGGAGAAGGCGGCGATCGTCTGCGCGTAGCGACGTGAAGCGATGAGTGGAATACCAAAAACATAGCGAAAATCGAACAGCAGCCGACTCCGATCGGATCGGAACAAATATTGATCCACTTGCCGCCATTCCCCTGGAGAAGAGATTGAATTTCTTGCTCTGTCGCTTTGAAATGGGTCTCGTCTTCTTTGGCATGATGAGACCCAGTGCGCAGCGACTGCGCGAAAGGCTTTTCGTCGAGAGGTGTAGCATAAAGACTCGCCCCAACCAGTACAACCGCTCCAAGGGCGAGCAGCGAAATCCAGAACCAATCAGGAAGGGCATTCATCGAATCGCGACTATACCTCACGCTGCCTCAGTCCAAAACCTGTTCGTCGTTTAGAATCAGCGATCCTACTTATCTGCGGAGAAGTGCATGCATCGCTGGTCCGAACTCTTATCCCTACCCTGCGCGAAGCCCCGCCGACGCCGAGGTCGCCAGCCACAAATTCCTCGTTCGCGCCGGATACATCCGCCAGCTTGCCGCCGGGATTCTACTCGTACCTTTTCATGGGCAACCGCTCGTTCAACAAGATCATGAACATCGTCCGCCAGGAGATGGACACGATCGGCCAGGAATTCTTCCTGCCCGCAATTCATCCACGCGAACTCTGGGAGGCCAGCGGGCGCTGGGCGATCATGGGCGACAACATGTTCCGCCTGAAAGACCGCAAGGGCGCCGAACTGCGCCCTCGGCATGACGCACGAAGAAGTCATGACCGACATCGCGCGCAAGGAGCTGCGCAGCTACAAGCAGCTTCCGCAGATCTGGTACCAGATTCAGACCAAGTTTCGCGACGAGCCACGCCCGAAGTCCGGCCTGCTGCGCGTGCGCCAGTTCATCATGAAGGACTCGTACTCCTTCGACATCGACGCCGCCGGGCTCGACGTCTCCTACAAGAAGCACTACGACGTCTACTGCCGGATCTTCGACCGCTGCGGCCTGAAGTACATGGTCGTCGAGGCGCACTCCGGCGCCATGGGCGGATCGCAGTCGCACGAGTTCATGGTGCGGACGCCCGCGGGCGAGGACCTCATTGTCAGCTGTGAGAAGTGCAACTACGCAGCCAACATGGAGAAAGCCACCTCGAAGCTCGAACCGGTCGAAGATCTCAAGCCCGAAGGCGACGGCAAGCCTCTCGCAAGTCCACACGCCCGGCCAGAAGACCATCGAAGACGTAGCGCGCTTCCTGGGCGTCTCGCCGAAGAACAAAATGAAGACGCTCGCGCTCATGGCCGACCGAAACCGACGCCAAGACCGCGCAAGACGAAACCGCGGCCGGTGATCCTCGCATGATGCGCGGCGATCACCAGATGAACGAGGCCAAGCTCTCGAGCTGCGGTCGGCGGACGCGAAACGCGTCCCATGACCGGAAGAAGAAATCCAGGCTCTGTTTCACTCTCCCGCAGGCTTCCTCGGTCCAATCGGCACTCGATCCGGGCCAAGAGTTTCGAACGACGCCGACAGGCCGATCCTCATCGTCGACGAATCACTCAAGGGGCGCAAGAATCTGATCTCCGGCGCCAACAAAGAGGACTACCACGTCAAGAACGTCACACCCGAGGTCGACTTCCAGCCCAACGGCCTACGCCGATCTGCGCAGCGTCACCGCCGGCGAAGCCTGTCCCGAGCTGCGGCGCCGCCCTGCGCATCGACACCGCCGTCGAAATCGGCCACATTTTCAAACTCGGCTACAAGTACTCCGAGTCCATGGGCGCCCGCGTGCTCGACCGCAACGGCAAGGAAGTCATGCCCATCATGGGGTGCTACGGCATCGGCATCGAGCGCATCCTCACGGCCATCGTCGAGCAGAACAACGATGACAACGGATTCTGGCTGTCCCCGCAGGTCGCCCCTTTCGAGGTCGTGGTCGTGCTCCACCAACGTCTCGCGACGACAAAATCCGTACCGACCGCCGAAGACATCGCCATGGCGCCTCGAAGCCGCCGGATTCGACGTGTTACTCGACGACCGGGACGAACGGCCAGGCGTAAAGTTCAAGGACGCTGACCTGGTGGGCATACCCTTTCGTGTCAACGTGGGGAAGAAGGTTACCGAAGGTACTGTCGAGGTCGTTCAACGCTCGACTCGCGCAGATGCACGATGCTAGCATCAGCGCGATAACGGAATATTTCGCAATTTACTGGCCTGCGCGCTGAAGCTTTTCCGCTTCGGCCGCCGGGCCGTTAGACGGAACAGCATTATGGGCACGATAAAACTGATTCTCGTTTTCGCACTGCTTGGCGGCCTGGTCTACGTGGGAGCCGAAGTCATCCCGCCGTATTTTGCCAACTATGAGTTCCAGGACACCCTCGACACCGAAGCCCGCATGGGCACCTACAGCACCAAGGGCGACGACGTGATTCGTGACGCCGTCTTCAAACGCGCGCAGGAGCTGGAGATCCCCGTAATCAAGGAAAAGATCAAAGTCCAGCGTAATGGCGTCCCCGGCAATGGCGGTGTGTTGATCGAAACCGAATACACCGTCCACGTGGATCTGCCCGGCTACCCCATGGACCTCGACTTCCACCCGCAAAGCAAAAACAAAACCGCATTCTAGTCCTCGCAAAACACCTTAGCCGAGTCAGCAACTTAGCGGCTGAGGTCTGTCTCTCCCGTCACCCTCTCCTCACACGTTACCCCCGCGGTTACTAAGTGCCCGCGACACCCGTAACGCTTGTTGCTCTCATGCGGCTGCCCTAATATCCGCACAGTGCTATCAAACCGCCCTGACAGGTTTGGACGGGTGCGCACTGTTGTCACGCCGGGACCCTACTGAGTTCCTGAAGGCCGCGCAAAGGAGTTGTTTTTCGCGGCGTCCTTCGGTAGGGAGAGTTGAATGAAATACGCGAAGAGTTTTTCATTGCTGGTGTTCGCCGCATCTCTGTTGATGCTGGCCGCCTGCGGTCAGAAATCAAACTGCAATGGCATCAGCTTCGGAACCGACGGCGGCAGTTCAAGCTCCGGCGGAGTGAGTTCTGGGCGGATCCGTTTGCGGATCGGGGAACCCCGGTGGCGGCAGCGTGCGCGATTTCCTCTTCTTCCAGCAGTCCGGCAACATCCTCAATACGGCAACGTTCGACGGCTCGAAAATGACTGCCAGTGTCGGCAGCCTGGTTCCGTCCCCGGGCTCGGGCGCAGGGTCTGACATGGTGGTGGTCAACAAGGCGTTCCTGTACCTCACTTGGGTTCCGCAGGGGGGCGCGATGGGCCAGGTGCTCGGGTTTTCGATCAATCACAACAACGGAGCATTGACTCCCATCACCGGAAGTCCGTTCTCGACTGGCACCAGCAAGGCCGACACGATCGTGGCCGATCCGCAGGGTCGCTATTCTCGTGGTTGGCAACAGCGCCAATGGTGATCTCTCATCGTTCACGATTAGCTCCATCACCGGCGTGTTGACGCTCACGCCGAATTCGCCTCTCACGAACAACAGCATGACCCCCACCAACCTGGTCATCGACGGCACCGGCAACTATGTCTACGCAACCGAAGTGACCCACAGCGGCGATGTGGTCTGGATTCGCCGTCGATCAGACGACTTTTGATCTGACCACGTTGCCAGGAAGTCCGTTCTTCCTGGGCGTAACCCGGGTGGCCTCAGAGCTCCACGGGCGCATACTTGCTTGGCAACGATGGCAAAGCAGTACTATTGACGTGATCTCGATTGAGACGGGCACCGGCATTCTGCTCGGCAAAGTTCCATACCCAACGACCAACGCGGGCGACAGCCTACTCGTGAGCCCCAACGGCAACTTCGTGTAGGGCACCTACAGCATCGGCAACCATCTGGAAGGATTCTCGTTCTCCGGTGGAGCCCTCACGCCTCTGGCAGGCCTCGCCCTTCACGACGCTTGAGATCCCTCCATCCCGAAAAGATCGACCAGACCGGCACCGCGATCTTCGGCTACACGGTGACCGGAGGCTTCGGGGCGTATACGGTAAATCCGACCACGGGCGCCATAAGTGGCGGAATTCCCGATCTCTCCGTCACCTCGAGCCCGAATTTCGCCCCACGAACTAACCTCTTTCACGCAATTGGGCCAATCACCCGCATGCTCCCAAAAGCTGCGGGTGATTGTGTCTTTGAGTGACCAGCAAATTCCCTGTCCCGGGTTAAAATAAGGACAACTCCGTATCGTTACTGCTCGGTTGGAAGAGCGGCATCGTGCTCTGGCCCGGGAGACAGGCTGTCGCACCCGTTGCCACGCGGGAGAGGAATCGACCGCGTAGTCGTGGTGACTCCGCCCTTGTAACGTGGCTATCAAACTTAAGATCCCGAAAACTACCGGACCAGTACAGGGCTTCGGCGTGGTTGCCCCGAGACCCCGTCGTCCGCGCCATCCTGATCGTCTTTTTCACCCTGGCGATCGTGGTGGTGGGCGTCTTTTCGTACTTCTACGTCAAATACGACCGCGTCATCGTCAAGCGGTTCAGCAGCCCGGTCTTCAGCAACTCCGCCCACATCTACGCGGCCGCCAAAAGTCGATTCGTCCCGGCCAAAAGGCTGTTCCGGCAAAGCCATCGCCGCCGAACTGCGTCATGCCGGCTATTCGGAAAAGAGTGAGCCAGTCGCAGATGGGCAGCTATCGCCTGATGAATGACGGGCATCGAGATCACACCCGGACCCTGAGTCGTATCACAGTGCCGACCCGGCTCGCATCGTTGATGCGCGACGGCAAAAGCGTCGTCAGCATCAGCAGCCGTGGCAGCGATCTCGCCGCCTACGAGCTCGAGCCACAACTCGTCACCGCCCTGTTCGACGCCGAGCAACGCTCCAAGCGCCAGGTGGTGAAATACGACGAGATTCCGAAGGTGATGGTCGATGCGGTTCGTCTCGATCGAAGACCGCCGCTTCTTCCAGCATGGCGGTGTCAACTTCCTTCGCCTGTGCGCAGGCCTTCTGGGTCGACGTCACCCGGCAACGGCCATGAACAGGGCGGCTCGACCATCACCATGCAGCTTTCGCGGGCGTTCTTCCTGACGCCCGAAAAGACCGTCAAGCGCAAGCTGTCGGAAATCATGATCGCGCTCGAACTCGAGCAGAAGTTCAGCAAGCAGCAGATCTTCGAGTTCTATGCGAATCGGGTCGATCTGGGCCAGCGCGGTTCGTTCACCATCAGTGGCTTCGCTGAAGCGTCGCGTCGTACTTCAATAAGGATCTGAAAGACATCACGCCTGCCCGAAGCCGCGCTACTGCGCGGGCTGATCCAGGCTCCCAGCTACGCTGTCGCCCTACCGCCATCCCGAACGCGCACTGGAACGGCGCAACACCGTGCTCGACGCCATGGTCGAGACACACGCCATCACCCAGCGCCGATGCCGACAAGGCCAAAGCAACGCCTTTGAAGCTCGCTCCGCCCGAACGTGGAAGCCAGCGACGCGCCCTACTTCATCGACATGGTGCGCGACTACACTCGTCAGCAAATTCAACGAGCATGAACTGAACGATCAGTCCTATCGCATCTACACCACGCTCGATCCCGATCTGCAGCGCGCGGCCGCGCAATCGGTGGAAGCCGGTATCAAGCTGGTGGACGACCAGATCACCAAGATGCGCACCAGGAAGGTGAAGATCGGCAAGAACAAGTTCGAAACCAAAGTCTTGCCAGGTCCGCAGGCGCAAGTCGCGCTGGTGGCGCTCGGATCCGCGCACGGGCGCAGTCTGGCGCTAGTTGGCGGACGCAACTTACGGGTTGAGCTCAGCTGAACCACGCCGTCGCGAAGCGCCCGACCGGTTCCATTTTCAAACCGTTCGTCTATGCCGCGCGCGATGAATACAGCACTCGACGGCGCGACCACATGTCACTTACGCCGGCATCGATGGTGCGACGATTCAGCCACGACCTTTGCCTACGGTGACCAGATCTACGAGCCGCGCAACTACAAAGAGGAGTACCACGGCCCGGTCACGCTGCTCGTTACGCGCTGGCGATGTCTCTGAACAACGCCACCGTGAAAGTTGCTGAAGAAGTCGGGTACGACAAGGTCGCCGACCTGGCCAAGAGCGCGGGCATCACTTCGGTCAAAGCCACGCCCGCGATGGCGCTGGGCGCGCTACGACGCGACGCCGCTGGAAATGGCTGAGCGCTTACACCGGCGTTCGTCGAATCGACGGCGTCGCGCATTTCGCCGATCCTCGTCAGGTTCCGGTACGCAATTCGAAAGGCGACGTGATGCAGGACTTCACGCCCGAGAAACGCCAGGTGCTCGATCCCGCGCGTTGCCTTCGTCATGACCGACATGATGGAGGGCGTCGTAAACTTCGGCCTGGGGCTATCTCCGCCGTCCGCGGACGAGGATTCAAAGATCCCGCCGCCGGAAAGACTGGCAGCTCGCATGACGGATGGTTCGCCGGTTACACCAGCAACCTGCTCTGCATTGTGTGGGTTGGCTACGACGACTACAGCGACCTGCACCTCGAGCGGTGCCCAGACGGCCGCACCGATCTGGACCGAGTTCATGAAAAAGGCGAGCGCGCTGACCGCAGTATTCCGATATGCGCGGGTTCAGCCAGCCTTCTGGCGTGGTCGATGTGCAGCTCGACAAGTCCACCAACCGGCTCGCAACTCCTTCCTGTCCAGAAACATACACGGCTGCGTTCGTAGCCGGTACTGAACCGCACCGAGACTCTGCGATCAGTCGAGCGGCATCGGCGGCTTCTTTCTCGCACCTGATGAGCCTTGGGGATAAGCCCTGCCGCCTCCACCCAACGCGCGCCCAGGCCGCAACCGACAACCAGACAGGTTCGGACGCCGAAAAAGAAAAAAAGGATTTTTCGGCAAAATTGTGGGTATCTTTAAAGGAAGACAAATCGTCGTCCAAACCGATCCAAACCAGCGGACGCAACGGGAAACGATCCCCATTAGCGGACGACATTCGTCGGCTTGAACGCCGCGGGGAAACGGGTTTTCGCCGATAGAGTTTCAAGGAGGTCCTGTCATGCCTCGCTGCCGCGCCTGCATTCTCTCCTTCCTGCTGATTGCTCTTCTCCTGCCAGCTGGGACACTTCCTTCGCTGCCACGCCGCCGCGCCGATCAAGTGCAGGTCACGACGCCTGCGTTACGCAGCATCCGAACCGCCGCCGCAGGCAGGCGAGCGCGCAAATGCTCGAGGGCGCGCCGATGCCCTGCGCGCGGAAGAAGCTCTATCTCGATGCGCTGGATTACTATCGCGCTGCGATCTCCAAGAAGCCCCATGACGCGCCGCTCTACAACAAAATGGGCATCGTCGAGTTGCTGCTATGCAACGCTGGCCGGAGAGCGCGCAAGGATTTCGAAAACGCCATCCATGCCGACAAGGCCCTACTCCGACGCCTACAACAATCCTGGGCGTGATTTTCCACATCAGCAAGAAGTACGGAAAGCCATCGACCGCTACACTAAGGCTGATCAGCTCAACGAAGACATGGCTTCGTACTACAGCAACCTGGGTGCCGCCTGTTCTCGAAGAAGGAATTTGAGAAATCGGCGGCCGCTTACGCCCGAGGCCTTAGGTCGCGACCCGATGTATTCGAGCGTGCACCGAAGAACGGTGGCGCGCGCAGATGGCGCGTCCGGAGACCGTGCGCCACTACGACTACGTAGTGGCGAAGATCTACGCCAAGATGGGCGTGCCGATCGTTCGCTCGAGTACTCCTCCGCAAGGGCGCTCGAGGAGCATGGCGCGGATCAACAGTGTCTGGCAGGACTCGGAGTTTTCAGGCGTGCGCGGGATCCACGCTTCAACCAGCTGATGGCATCACGCATTCTGGCGATCGCGGATCTAGCAAATCACCATTGCAGTTTGTGGGCGTCCGGCCTGCAGAGTAAGCCTTTGCTAAAGGCCTTACACAGGGCGGGGTTCCACGGGTTAGAGTGTCTTCATTACTCCTGGAAACAACAGGGTGGAGAGTAAGGAGCTTGGTAAATAACCCCACTGATTGCCGACCCGACACGCCCCAAAGCAGGCAATCAGTGGTTTGTTCCTTTGAGCTTTGAGCTTTGAGCTTTGAGCTGCGAGGCGCGAGTTTCCTCCTCGTAGGTTCTCCTCGCTGTGCAGGTCCTCCGACCCTGTCCCCAAATTTACTTCCGCGACCCTAGGAGCCTTCACGCGTCCATGCGGCGTATTGCCGTGCCAGTCGCATCTCCACCGAGGCCGTTCCGCAAAGCGGATACGAAATCCGGTGCGCGAGGTGGAAATCGTGTACGCAGGGCGAATCTGCGGGCGTCGCGAACACGGAGGTGAAACTTGATCCACGACATCCAAGTCGCGAAGCGACTTCACGAAAACTAGCCCGGCAGCTTCAGCGCCGGGTCCTTGCGCGCAAAGCAAGCGCGTCCCGGCAGGGACGCCTGAAAGAGTCTGCGAGCGCGCTTTCCACGCCGTGCCGCCGGCTCGGGAAGCAATCCTGGGCATGTGCCGCCACCTGACGTGGCGGGCCTGGCTATTTCGGGCAGCGGGGGTCCCTCCCCAGCCGGCCAATCCAAGTCGCATTAACTAAAAGATAAATTTTGTGTTACGGCGACCTACAGCGCACCTCGCCGCCGCAAAGGGCCCGGTGACCCCCGGAAGCCATCACCGCTGCCTCAGAATGTGCCCTCACGGAGGCCTGTGAACGCTCGCCAGTGGGCATTGCTCACCACGAATCATTCGTGGGGTGTTCTTGCAGCCACAACTAGCCCCTCTACGCATTTTCAATGGCTTAGCTAATTGAGAATGTGGCCAGCCGGCAGTCCGTCGGCCGTAAGCTAGCCGTAGCTGGAGACTGACGACTGAAGTCTGGCGTGACTAGAATCTTCGAGCGTCCTCCCCAACGCCCTTTTTCGGACTCTCGTTCGCCAAATGTATTCGCTGACCACGCGCTTCCACGTGCCCTGGGCTTTCGGGATGAATTCAATCGCGTCGCGTCCGGCGCCGTCGCCGCCGGCGTGCTCGGTCACGCATGTGCGCCTCGGCCTTCGCTTCCCCTTCGCGCTTGATGGCCGCGGCGATGGCTGTAGGCCGCAATTCCGCATCACTGGGCAGGTCGATCACGTCGTCTCCCCACGAAGGCAGCCTGGTCCGGCTTCAGATTCCCTCTCTTACGTAGAATTTCTTCGAAGGCAGGTCAGGCTTGTCCTGCGAATTCCCTGGTAGACATGTTCGAGCTGCAGGGTCGCGCAGCGCGCGCAGCGCGACGGTTGCCCCGAGATCCGCTTGGTGATCAGCCCGCACTCGCATTCCCGCCGAGCCGAGGCGAGCGAGAAGCCGGTGCCGTCGTGGGCGTCGAAGCGCTTTGGCTTCGACCATGTTCTGGCTGACAAACGCGAAGCCGCCTTTGGCGACCTGGTGCTGGGCAGCAAGTTCCTGCGTGGACTGCTGTGCCCCCAGCGAGGCGCGGGAAAATCCAGATCTTGCCGTCGGTGAGCACACCGTCGACGTCGAACAGGATCGGTTTGATTTTCTTGGCTCCGTGGCCAGGGCAGTTCGGCTGGCATCGCGTAAAAACTCTGGCATCCGCCCAAATCCCAAAGCCCAGGGCCCATTTTTCCCCTTGAGGCGAACAACTTCACGAAGCCTCAAAAGGTCGATAGAATATTCGCAATGTCCTCTCCCGTGTCCCCAGTCGCTGGCGTGGGCTCATCCGCGTGTTGCAGGAGTGGTTCGTCCGGCAATTCGGTACGCCCACCGAACCACAGGAGCAAGGGCTGGCCGCACATCCTTGACGGGACGCACCACGCTGATCTCGCGCGCCTACTGGATCCGGCAAAACGCTTGGCGCGTTTCTGGCGTGCATCGACCGCCTGGTGCGCAAGGCGCTCGCGGGCGAACTGGCAAGATCGCAGCCGAGGTGTTCTACGTCTCGCCGCCTGAAGGCGCTTGGGCAACGACATCCAGAAGAATCTGGAATGCCCGCTGGCGAAATACTGCAGCATGGCGGGGAGCGCGGGCTGCTCATGCCCGAAATTCGCATGCGCGGTGCGCACCGGCGACAGCGCTGCCGCACGAGCGCGCGCGCCATGCTGAAGCGTCCGCCGCACATCCTGGTCACCACGCCCGAATCGCTCTACATCCTGCTGACGGCCGAGAAGAGCCGCAGCATCCTGCACGATGTTGAAACCGTCATCGTCGACGAAATCCACGCCGTCGCCGACGACAAGCGCGGCGCGCACCTCGCCATTTCGCTGGAGCGTCTGGAAGCTCTGACGCACGAAGCCGCCCGCACGCATCGGACTTTCAGCACGCAGAAGCCGATCGAAACAGTGGCCCACTTTCTGACGGGCAGTGGCCGGCCCGATTCCGGTGATCGTGAACATCGGCCACAAGCGGCAACTCGGATCTCGGCGTCGGAAGTGCCGCCCAGCCCGCTGGGTCCGGTGGCCTCCAACGAAATGTGGGACGAGATTTTCGCCCGCATTATCGAACTGGTCGAGCAGCACCGCTCGACGCTGGTCTTTGTGAACACGCGTCGGATGGCTGAGCGCATCGCGCACCAACTGGGCGAACGGCATCGGCGAAGACAACGTCGCGGCGCACCATGGCAAGCCTCTCGCGCAAGCTGCGCCTGGCGGCGGAACAGAAGCTGAAGGACGGCCTGGTCAAGGTGCTGGTCGCGACCGCGTCGCTCGAACTCGGCATCGACATCGGCACCGTCGACCTGGTGATCCAGATCAATTCGCCGCGCTCGATTGCCGTCGCTCTGCAGCGGGTCGGGCGCTCCGGCCACTGGCGCGGCGCGGTCCCCAAGGGTCGCCTGTTCGTGACCACGCGCGACGATCTGCTCGAATGCGCGGCGCTGGTGCGCGCCATCCGCCATGGCGATCTCGACCGCCTCATCATTCCGCAACCGCCCGCTGGGACGTGCTGGCGCAGCAGATCGTCGCCGCCTGTGCGCCGAGGAGATGCGGAGAGGTAGAGCTGTTCATCGCGATGGTCGCCGCGCCTATCCGTACCAGATCTTCAGCTCGAGACCTACTCACGCGATTCTCGAGATGCTCGCGGAAGGCATCTCGGCCCGCCGCGGACGCTATGGCGCGTACCTGCATCGCGACCGCGTGAACGGAACAACTGCGCGCGGCGTCGTGGAGCCGCACTAGCAGCCATCACCAGCGGCGGCGCGATTCCCGACAACGCGCTTTTACACGGTGGTGGCCGAGCCGGAGGCGCATCGTCGTCGGCACGGTCGACGAAGACTTCGCCGTCGAAAGCATGACGGGCGACATCATGCTGCTCGGCAACACCTCGCTGGATGATCCGCCGCGTAGAAGCGAATTCCGGACGCGTGCTCGTGCGAGGATGCCCACGGCGCGCCGCCGAGCGTTCCCTTCTGGCGCGGCGAAGCCCCGGCCCGCACCGAGGAGCTCTCGGCGCATGTAGCCGAGCTGCGCCAGCAGTCAGCGACCTGCTTGCGCGACACGTCCCCAGTCGGCATCACACCGCAGCAATCCGGCAGTCGCCGCCGCCGTGAGTTGGCTGCAAGCAGGAATGCGGCATCGACGATTCCGCCGCCGAGCAGATCGGTCGAATACATCTCTGCAGGGTCGCGCCGTGCTGGGCGCCGTGCCCACGCAGCAGACGATCATCGCCGGAGCGTTTCTTCGACGAGGGCGGCGGCATGCAGCTCGTCATTCATGCGCCGTTCGGCGGACGCATCAACAAGGCCTGGGGACTGGCGCTGCGCAAGCGCTTCTGCCGCAGCTTCAACTTCGAGTTGCAGGCCGCGGCGACCGATAACGGCGCTCAACATCGCGCTGGCCGAGCAGCACAGCTTTCCGCTGGCCGACGTTTTTCAGTTCCTGCAGGCCGAGACCGTGCAGCCGATTCTGGAGCAGGCGGCGCTGGCCGTCGCCGATCTTCGGCACGCGCTGGCGCTGGGACGCGCCCGCGCGCGCTCGCGTTGCTGCGCTTCCAGAACGGCAAGAAGGTTCCTCCGCAGATTCAGCGCATCCGCTCCGACGATCTGCTGGCCGTCGGTGTTCCCCGACGTAGCGGCGTGCCAGGAAAACATCGAGGGCGACATCCAGATTCCCGACCATCCGCTGGTGCACGAGGTCATGAAAGACGTGCTCACCGAGGCCATGGATATCGACGGGCTGCAGGCGCGTGCTGAGCGGCATGGCCGACGGCAGCATCCGCATGCATCGCCGTTGATACGCCGGTGCCTTCGCAGTTCTCGCCACGAGATTCTGAATGCGAATCCGTACGCCTATCCTCGACGACGCTCCGCTCGAAGAGCGCCGTGCGCGCGCGGTCGGAGATGCGCCGCGTGCTGCCTGAGTCGGTGCTCGAGGAAGTCGGGAAGCTCGATCCCGCGGCGATCGCGCAGGTTCGCGACGAAGCCTGGCCCGATGTGCGCGATGCCGACGAACTGCACGATGTGCTGCATACGCTGATTGCTTTGCCGAGGATTGCCCGGGGCCGGTGAGCGTGGTTGCGCACGGTGCGCTGGGGACGGTGACCACGGGTGCTACCGAGCCCTGGCGGAAATTCTTGAGCAACTCAGTCTTCAGGGCGACGCGCCGGCTTAGCCACGGTGGCGGAGGGCGAGGCGCCCTCGGACTGCCGGCGGGACGCCGGCGCTACTGGGTGGCAGCCGAGAAGGCTCGCTGCTTCCTGCGTGCTGCTCTTCCGACGTGCCAGTTTGAACATCCTTGCCCGAAGTTCCGGGTGACGCCGCCTTCGCGCTGACGATGCGACGTTGTCGCTGGTGCAGGGATGGATGTCGCCACCTTGGCCCAACCAGCGCCGGGCGCTTGAGTCGCATGCTTGGCATCGCGGAGAATGAAATCGAGAAAGCGCTGCTCCGCATGGAAGCCTCCGGCTGCGATCCTTCGCGGCAAGTTCACGCGATCCGAAAGTCAGCAGACACCGAATGGTGCGACCGCCGCCTGCTGGCGCGCATTCATCGCCTGACGGTCGCCACGCTGCGCAAGCAGATCGAACCGGTGACGCAGGCGCAGTTGATGCGCTGGCTGTTGCGCTGGCAACACGTTGCACCACAAACGCAGGTGCGGCGGCGAGCGCGGCACGCTCGAGGTCCTGCGCCAACTGCAAGGCTTTCGAAATCCCTGCGAGCGCATGGGAGCGGCATGTGCTGGCGCGGCGCATCGCCAACTACGATCCCAAGTGGCTCGACCAGCTTTGCCTGACCGGCGCGGTCGGGTGGGGGCGACTCTCTCCCATCCGGCCACGCTCGAGGATTCTTCCGAAAGCAAGCGTCGCGTGATCCCCACCAGCGTCGCGCCCATCACGTTCTTCATCCGCGAGGAAGCCGACTGGATGACGCCCAAGCACCCGGGCGCCGCGCAACCGGAAGGGCGTGGCCTGAGCCCGGACGCGCGCAAGGTCCTTGACTTTCTGAGCCAGCGCGGTGCGTCGTTCTTCGCCGACATCGTGCGCGGAACTGGCAAACTGAAAGCTGAAGTCGAAACCGCGCTGTGGGAACTGGTGGCCGGCGGTCTGATCACCGCCGACGGCTTCGACAACCTGCGATCGCTGATTGACCCGAAGCGCCGTTCGTCGAACGGCAACGGCCGCGTATCGCGCCCGCGTCACAGCGCGGGCCGCTGGGCCTCCTGCATACCGGCGATGCGATCGAGAAATGGCGCGCGCTCGAATCCGCCTGCTGGATGCTGCTGAAGCGTTACGGCATCGTGTTTCGCGACGTGATCGCGCGCGAAGCCAACCTGCCCACCTGGCGCGAGCTCCTGATGGCTTTTCGCCGACTCGAAGATCGCGGCGAGATTCGCGGCGGCCGCTTCGTCGACGGCTTCCTCGGCGAACAGTTCGCGCTGCCCGTCGCCGTGGAGTCGGTGCGCGCGATGCGCAAGGTGCCTCCGGCAAACGAGGTCATCACGATCTCGGCCGCCGATCCGCTGAACCTGGTCGGCATTCTCGTGCCGGGCGAGCGCGTGCCGGCGATCTCGGGCAAGACGGTCTCTTTCCGGGATGGGTGGCAGAGGCGCCTCGACTGCCCGAGGCAATTTCAGAGACGCCGCTGCTAGCGCCTGATCCCATCCGTGCGACGTTCCCTGGCTGTTGACGAGTGATTGTTGTCCGGAAGCGTCACGTGAGCCCCCGCGCGGGTTCGCCATTCGTGCACCCACAGCCCCACAACCAGCGGACCTCAACACACGAATGGCGAGTCGATTCTGAACGCTCAGTCGTCATCGTGCATGCGACGTAAGTTGTTCTTGTACACGGCCTTGCCTACAGCCTTTCCCAAGCGCTCGCCTGCGACCTGATCGGTTCGAAAATGTATCCCACCGTAAACACGCGCGTCGGAGATGTCGTCTGTAATCTGCTTGAACGTCGTGTATTGCAACACGATGTCAGGCACGGCGGGATTTGACAACGCAATGAAATGCCCACCTTCACCGTAAATGCGTTTCAGAGTCTCGGCGGCGCCATTAGCTGCACTGCCGTGGTTGGAGGGATAGCTCGGGAAACACGGAGTCGTGACAAAGGGGACAAAGCTGGGATCAGGATCGGTTCTCCGATTACCGTCTGTGTCGCCAGCATGGATCGCTGTTTCAGGTCGCCAGAAATTGTAGTGATACTTGTTGAAGAACGACGCGACCAAGCTGTCATTCATCGCCATGTTCACTACGGCCAAAGCCCGAGCATTTTCGGATAGCGAATGCCACTGTTCCTGTGCAACCTGCTGGATGGCCTGATTGAATGACCTGAGTTGGCGAAGACGCCGCATAGAAGAGCGCGACATTGGCGCGATCTTGTGGTCGCTCTGTACTGTCGATGCTTCCCACCGTCATCACCTCGTTGTAGGTCTTCGCGTATGCGCGACTCGCGAGCGCTGGCGGCGGATCGAGGAGAAATTCACTAGCACGAGGGATGCCGAACGGAGTTACGTTCTGCCATTGAAACGCGATTCCGACCGCGATTCCGTTTACGATCGGACAACTCGGTGTGGCCTGCCATTCTCCCGGAACCGGCAGCCCGGGTATCTTGAATTGCGGGGGCGACGATCCGTCGTTTGCACGCAGAGCGATCATGGCCAAAGCTGCGGCTTCACCCGTGGCAATTCCGTCGGTCTTGGCCTGGCCGTCCGGAATGGACGCCAGCGAGTTCGCGCGCTCTGCATCAAGGGTCGAGGCGCTGGCTGGGAAATAGGCGCTAAGCACGCGATATGCAGCCTGGATGGCTGCTGCGTCGGGAGATGCACCCGGCGGTGCTACGATCGTCCCGAGATAGGGATGATACTCGACCAGTGATCGCGTTCACAGATTCGAATACCGCGAGCTGTACGATCGCTGCGGATCGGGCCTGGGCGAACGGGTTCTGTCTGTTCGCAACCGCTGTGTTTACCGCGATCGCGTTCCAGTCCAATACGACATCGGCTTTGCGACGGCAGGCCCGACTAGAGTCGCCATCAACATGCAAAGCGCCAGAGCCCGTGTCTTTCTTTCGCCATTTATCTTTTTCATTGCTGCCTCCCGATTCTTCACTGGCTTTCAGTCAGTGGTGATCGGCATATTTGGGGCCGAGGACGCTGTTGTCCATATCGGAGAGTGTGTCGGGGCATTATGTTTTGTGTCGCCCTAAATGCAAGTGGGGTTTGCACTTATGGCGGCGTTGCTGGTGTGGTGTAAGATCGTTGCGCTTTCATAGGGTGTGTGCCATGGCTTCCGAGCCAGCAAGAGCGGAGCAACCGATCCGGTTCGGCGGAAGGCTTCGAGCTTGATCTGCATCCCCGAAGGCTGCGCCGTGGCAGTCATGCGCTGAAGCTGGAGCGCATCCCGTTCGAGATCCTTCTCCTTCTGCTTGAACACCGAGACGAGATTGTTACCCGGGATCAGATCGTTTCCAGGGTTTGGGGCGAGGGCGCCTTCCTGGACACCGACAACAGTATCCGGGGCGCGATCCGCAAGCTTCGTCAGGTCCTGAAGGATGACGCCGAGACCCCGCGGCTTCATACAGACCGTGACCGGGCAGGGGCATCGCTTCATCGCCCTGGTCATTGCTCCCAAAGAGGCAATCGTAGCTTCCGAGCCAGCAGCATCGGCTGTCTCCACAAGCGACCGGGATTTCGTGTCGGAACTCGATGGCTGGTTGCAAGCCCGAAGACTGCGTTTGGTGGAACCAGATCAGGATCGTACGGCGGAGAAGACAACGGATGCCGGAACCACTCATGTGCCGGGGAATCGGAACGATCACAGGTGGCTTTTTGTTGGAGCCGTAGCTTTGCTCTCGGCTCGCGTGCCTTCTGTCATTCCTGGTGGTTCGGGGCTGGCGACGAGCATCGAACCCGCCCACACACTCCCAAGGCAAGATAGTACTCGCTGTCCTGCCGTTCGAGAACTTGAGTCGCGATCCCGACCAGGAGTTTTTCAGTGACGGCCTGACTGAAGAAATGATCGCCCAGGTCGGGAAGTTGAATCGGGATCGACTCACCGTAGTAGCCCGCAGTTCGGTTGCAAAGTACAAGGGTAGCAATCTGGCTGCGAAGGAGATCGGTAAGGAACTGAAGGCGGATTATCTCGTCCAAGGCAGCGTTCGTCGCTGGTCGGACCGTGTACGCATCACCGTCCAGCTCATCCAGGCACAAAATCAGACGGATCTCTGGACCGAGAGTTACGACCGCGAACTCAAAGATCTGCTAGCTGTGCAGGACTCCGTTGTGCAAAGCATCGCAAGCGAGATTCACATCGCTCTTACCGACGAACAGGAAAAGCGTTTAGCTGCTCCGCGGCAAATAAGCCCGGAAGCATACGAGGCGTATTTGAAGGGTCGCTACTACTGGAACAAGCGAACCGGCGAGAGCATGCAGAAGGCGGAGCAATATTTTCGAGCAGGCGATCGACAACGATCCCACCTATGCGGCCGCGTATTCGGGACTGGCAGACTGTAACAGCGGACTGGCGTGGCACGGATTTAAGTCACCGGCCGAGGCACTCCCGAAGGCTTATGCCGCGGCACGCAAAGCGCTCGAGATCAACCCAGAATCGGCCGAAGCCCACGCGTCCTTGGGCATTGCAATGAGCCATCGTTGGGATTGACCGGCGCGGAAGCCGAGTTCAGGCGCGCTCTGCAGTTGATCCCCAATACGCGAACGCGCACCACTTTTATGGAGACTACCTCTCCATCAGGAGCCGCCATGGCGAGGCACTTGCAGAAGCGAAGCGCGCACTGGAGCTCGACCCCCTCAATCTCATGATCAGCACGATGGGTTGGATTACGCTATTACATGGCACGTGACTACTCGCGCGCAATCGATCGAAATCGAAATTCCGTGGAGCTGGATCCGAACTTCGCTGCCGCTCACCTTCTGCTTGGGAAAGACTACGTTGAGGATGGATTGCACAGCGAAGCCGTTAACGAACTGAAGAAAGCGGCAGATCTGTCAGGCGACAGCCCCTCTATACCGCGCAACTCGCCGCAGCCCCTGCAGCTGCAGGACGGAAGGCGCGACGCACCCGAATCGCGCACCAACTGGAAACGATTTCAAGGAAGCGTTACGTTTCCCCTTACGGCTTGGCTCAGATCTACGCAGCCTCAAATAAGAGTAGAGGACACATTCAAATGGCTGCAAGCCGCATATGAAGATCATGCTGTTTGATGGGATACCTGGCCGGCGACCCGATTTTTGACCGTTACCGCTCACGATGAGCGCTTTAAGGATCTTCTCCGGCGCGTTGGCCTGCCCTAAGGAGAAGTAGACCTTTAGGAAGTCTCGCTCTCCAGCTAGAGCCGTCCGTCAATTCGAGAAACATCTCACTCAGAGACCGGCTGGTACCGTGGTGCTGACGACCCTAAGCAATCCTGTAAGTACTTGGTTGAAAACCCTCGCGCTCCCCGAAGCAGCGCTGGCAAGAAAAAAGGGAACCGAGCAGCCGGCGAGGGGTCCCTCCGGGTTCTCGATTCCCGCTACTGCCTAGCGATAAAACTCAAGCGCTTCCCCGTCGCTTGCTCAGGCCAGTCGTCGCCCACTCATATTGCAAGCCTGCGGCCAAGTTGAGACTGGCGAGCGCAAGGCCTGTGCATGGATCGGCTAAGTCATTACGCATCAATCGGTTAATTTCTTTTCACAAACGTGAAGCGTTCCGGCGGCATTCTTCACTTATTATAAAAGCCCTATCCGATCGGATAGGCGACTATCTGGACGGATAGTCAGCCCCGAGATCAACAGTAGATTTCATGGCCACGAATCCAATCCGCAACACGCCCAGCCACGCGAAAAGTCGAGGCACTCCGCGGTTGGTCGCGGTCGCTGGGCCGCTGCGGGAGTCGGTATTTGCGTTGCCAGAATCGGAACTGTCGCTGGGGCGGGATGCGTCGAACGGATTGCCGATCAGCGACCCGTCGGTGTCGCGTCGGCACTGCCTGATTCGGCGCGAGGGTTCTGGCTTCAAGATTCGCGACCTCGACAGCCGCAACGGCACGCTCGTCAACGGCGAACCGGCGAAGGATCACTGGCTGCACCATCTCGACGAGATCGCCGTGGGCGACTCGGTGTTCCGCTTCTTGCTCGACGATGACGCGGACCGGCCATCGGGATCGAGCCGGTCGGTGGAGTTCGACGACCGTGGCCAGACGCACGCCACGGCGGAGATCCGCCCGCAGGATGTTCTCTACCTTCAGCCCGACAAACTGCTGAGCGAACTGCCGGCGACGTCGCGGCTGGCGCGCAACCTGGGCGCGCTGTTAAAGATCAGCCGCGTGGTGCACGCGATCCGCGATCTGGATGAACTGCAGGCGCAGATTCTGGATTTGATTTTCGAAGTCGCTCCGGCCGAGCGCGGAGCGATCCTGCTCGACGGCACCAATGGGCGCGAGTTCAACTCGGTGTTCGGGCGCAACCGCGACAGCGTGAGTGGTGAAATCGGTACGCGTGAGCCGCACGATTGCGCAACGCGTGCTCGAGCAGGGCCTGGCAATTCTCGGGTCGGATGTACCGGGCCTCGACCGGCCTGGGCAACGTCGAGAGCCTGATCGCGCTGCAGGTGCGCTCGCTGCTGTGCGTGCCGCTGACGATTTACCAACGCACGATCGGCTGCATTTATCTCGACACCATTAATGTTGCTGACCGCTTCAACGAAGATCATCTGCAACTGGTGACGGCGATTGCGGGGATTTCGGCGGTGGCGCTGAGAAAACGCGCGGCGCCTGCAGTGGCTCGAGCAGGAAAACCAGCGACTCACCAGCGAGATTACGCTTGATCGCACGCTGGTCGGCGAGAGCCAGCGCATGAAGGACGTCTTCCAGTTTCTGGCGCGGGTTGCGCCCACCGACGCGACTGTGCTGATCGGCGGCGAAAGTGGCACTGGAAAAGAACTGGCCGCGCGCGCCATCCATCGCAGGAGTCCACGCGCCAGCAAGTCCTTCGTTGCGATCAACTGCGCAGCCATTCCTGAGAACCTGCTGGAGAGCGAACTCTTCGGCTATGAGAAGGGTGCGTTTACAGGAGCCGTCGCGCAGAAAAAAGGGCGGCTCGAGATGGCCGACGGTGGAGTGCTCTTCCTCGACGAAATCGGAGAGTTGGCGCCGCAACTCCAGGTGAAACTGCTGCGCGTACTGCAGGAGCGCGAGTTCGAACGCGTGGGCGGCAACCGGGCGATTCACGTGGATATCCGGCTGATCGCCGCGACCAATCGCGATCTGAAGAAGCATCACGCAAGGGCGAGTTTCGGCAGGATCCGTATTTCCGCCTGAACGTGGTCAGCCTGAAGCATGCCGCCGCTGCGGGAGCACAAAGAAGACATTCCGATGCTGGTCAGCTTCCTGGTGGAAAAACACTGCAAGAAGTGCGGCGCGAAGCCGAAGCCACTGTCGCGCGAAGCGCTCGCCTGCCTGCTGAACTATGACTGGCCGGGAAACGTGCGCGAACTTGAAAACGTAATTGAGCGCGCGCTGGTGCTGGGTGCGTCGGACGACATTCTGCCGGAAGACCTCCCTGAGAACTTGCCAGAAGCGTGACCCCGCCCCCGGCGTGGGCGAGGCGAAGTATCACGGCGCCTTGAAAGATCTGAAGAAGCGGCTGATCCAGAACGCGCTTGAAGAAGCGCACGGCAGCATCACCGAGGCCGCCAAGGCGCTCGGCGTGCATCCCAACTACCTGCACCGGCTGATCCGGAACCTGGATCTGAAGGAAACGACTATAGCGCGCGGCGCCGCCACGAGTGACCGGCGGGCAAGGGCCCAGGGGCTCGGCTGCTAAGAATCGCGCTTAATCGGCGCAATCCGAATAAGTACTCTTCGGGTTACACAGGTGTTCCTTCGATAAATCGGGACCGTCCTTTCCTGCGTCAGCTCGTCTAAGTAATCGCCTCTCAATGAGAGTCCCAGCCTGAACACACAGACAGGATGGTCTGACCGTGAGCGCATCTAGCTCTCGCTGGATACGGCTACTGGTGGCGATCCTGGTTCTTCCCGTTAGCGCGTACTTTTGTGTTCTGGGTTTCGCTCTTCGCGCTTGCTGAGTTGGTCGAGGGTTGGCACCCCGCCTGGTTTGGCGATAGCTCGTACGCCGACGTCATGCGTCTTCCTACCCCGGAGCTTCCCCAGAGGACTTTAGGGTTGAACTCGTGCCTTTGTCGTCCACGGCACACTACGTTTCTGCCCATCCGGGATCCACGTTTCTCATCCCCATCGATCGGCAAGCCCAGGTCAAGCCACTCCTTGAGAACAATTTAAAACTCTCGTGGAATTCGTTCGAGATCAAGCAGCTCGCGGATGGGGGTGAGGAAATCAGCTTCTACTTCATGGACCGTACCGACGATTCGCACGGATCCCGCTACAAAGCCAGCAAGGATCGCGTGCAACTGGAAAGTTATCGCTACGTTTCGGATCGAGGTGGTGGCGCAGTAATACTGCTTCGCCATGGTGATATCCACGGCCGTCCACGTCCTGGCGCTTGGCTTTGTCACACGCGGGATTTATCGGCGGCGAAGGAAACTATCGCTGGAGGCCTCTGGTGAGGCCGGGACTTAGACAAGATCGCCCCCACAGACATACAGAATCCGGAAGTCCATCCCAATCAGTGGTTGATCAGTCGTTCGCAGAACTCGTGGCGCAGAGCGCGTCGAATGCGCCGGTCAGGTCGGCGGCGATGGCTTGAGCTTCGCGTGTTTCGATCTGGTGGCGCTGCATCATGTAAACGAGTTTTCCGTCGCGCAGGATGGCGATCGATGGAGAGGACGACGGATATCCGGTGAAGAAGGAACGGGCACGCTCGGTGGCGTCCTTGTCCCGTCCGGCGAAGACGCTGTAGACGTGGTCGGGCCGCGTGCCATGCTGCATGGCCAGGCGCACTGCGGGACGCATGCGTCCGGCGGCGCATCCGCAGACCGAGTTCACAATAATCATGGTGGTGCCGGGTGCGGTGACTGCGCGATCCACTTCGGCGGCGGTGCGCAGTTCTTGGACACCGGCCTTGGTGAGTTCTTCGCGCATCGGGATGAGCATTAATTCTGGATACATAGGTTGAGAGTAGCAGAAACCGGGTGACAGGTCACAGGCGACGGGTCAAGGGTCTAAGGTGTCAGGGGTCAGGTTAAAAATTGCAATGCAAATCTAGGCGATTGCGAGAGCAAACCTCAGGGGCTAAAGCCCCATCTTCTTCTGCGCGCTATCGGCACGGCAAGCCGTGCCCTTCCCATGACTGCCCATTCGTGAAAACCGTTTCCCGCGATCTGCATCGTCGAGACCTGAGACCTAGTCACCAGTGACCTGCTCATATATATTGACCCCAATGCAGATCCAGAAAACGTTCCGCTGGCTCCGTTCACTACGCTAGGCGTTGGGGGTCCGGCGCGATTTTTGTGGAGGCATTGAGCACGGCGGAAGTGCTTGAGGCCGTCGCGTTTGCAGAGTCCCGCAACGCTCCTCTTTTTGTTTTGGGGGCGGCAGCAATCTGGTCGTATCGGACGCCGGGTGGCCGGGGCTGGTGCTGAAAGTTTCCATTCAGGGAATCAACCACCGGCATGGGCACGGAAGCGCTTACTTTGACGCGGGCGCCGGCGAGTCGTGGGACGACTTTGTCGCCATCGTTGTGCAGCATCATTGCGCGGGCGTTGAATGCCTCAGCGGAATTCCGGGAGCGTGGGTGGCACTCCGGTACAGAATGTCGGCGCGTATGGGCAGGAAGTGTCGGAAACGATCACCACGGTGGCAGCTCTCGACCTGCAGACGGGGCAGGAAGAAGAATTCGACAAAGAAGATTGCGGATTTGGGTATCGCACGAGCGTGTTTAACACCAGCGGTCGCGGACGATACGTAATTCTGCGGGTAACCTTCGCGCTGACGCACGATGGCGAGCCGCGGATCGCTTATGGCGATCTGAAGAAGTATTTCGCTGGCGTGGAAAGGAAGCCGACGGTGGCGGAGGTTCGCGAGGCAGTGCTGGAAATTCGCGCGAGCAAAGCAATGTTGATCCGGCCGGGCGATGAGGATTCGAAGAGTGCCGGATCGTTTTTCAAGAACCCGGTTCTCGCGGCAGTGGAGTTCGAGATGCTTCAGCAAAAGGCTGCGGCGCGAGGGCTCGAAATTCCTCAGTTATCCCGCGCTCGCATCGCAGAAGAAAGTCCCTGCGGCCTGGCTAGTGGAGCACTCAGGGTTCTCCAAAGGCTGCAGCAAAGGCCATGTAGGAATTTCGCGAAAGCATGCGCTCGCAATCGTGAATCGCGGCGGCGCTACTGCTGCTGAGATCGTGCAATTCAGGGACGAAATCCAGCAATGCGTAGCGGAACAATGGGGCGTGCCGCTGGAGATGGAACCGGTGCTGGTGGGGTTTTAGCGGCGGTCGTTGGTCGTCGGTCGTTGGCAAGAGCCAATCCACCACTGGAGGCACAGAGCCACAGAGAAACCATTTTGGTATTTTGATTTTCTCTGTGCCTCTGTGGTGAATCATGGTCTGTGTCGAAGGGAGAAACGGCGCGGGGTCGTCCCGGACCAGGCTGTGAGGTGAATTCACAGACGCTCCGAGATAGCTCAGGGCCCGGCTCTGACGGCCCCGCCGATTTATTTATCGAGCCAGTCGAGCCGCTTAGCTTGAATATGTTGAGAAACATGGGTTTGGTCAGCTTCCCGGTCTGCGTGTTCTGATTCGAGGGGTGGTAGGAGGCGAGCAGGATCTTGCCATCGGGCAACGCATATTTCGCGCCGTGCCCGAATACGTATCCGGCTTTGCTGGGCAGAAGCCCGCGGCGGCGCACAAAGTTCAAGTAAGCATCGAAGCCGATCTTCCCCAGAGCGACCACCACCTTTAATCGGCGTAGGCCCTCGATCTCGCGATCGAGAAAGGGCGCGCAGTTGGCAAGTTCGGAGGGCAGCGGCTTGTTGTCGGGCGGCGCAGCGCGCGGCTGCCGTTGATGTAGAGGTCACGCAGCTCGAGACCGTCGCCGCAGGCGGTGGCGGTAGGCTGGTTGGCGAAGCCGGTCTCGTACAACACCGGATACATGAAGTTCCCGGACGCGTCGCCCGTAAACGGACGCCCCGTGCGATTGGATCCTGCGTGCGCCGGGCGCGAGGCCCATGATCAGAACGCGGGCGTTGGGATCTCCGAACCCCGGCACCGGCTTCCCCAGTATTCGCAGTCGCGGTACGCGCGCCGCTTCTCACGCGCGATCTGTTCGCGATAGGTCACCAGGCGCGGACACTTCGTGCACGCAACCACTTCCTGGTTGAGCATTACCAGCCAGTCCGCAGAAATCGTTTTTGCAGTCCCCACCCTCTCATTTTATGGGAGAAGCGCTCGCGTATAGACCACCCCGCGGATGATAGACTTGAGATAGCGCACTTTGTGTTGACCCGCAGGCAATTCGTACGCCGGTCAGTCGTGGGACTGGCGGCACTTTCCGGTACTGGGCTCGCCATCGGAAGGCTTCTTCCGGGAACCCCACCACCCGGTGTCCGAACACATCACTGTGCAACTGGCGCGGCTGCCTGAAGCCTTTGAAGGCTTCCGCATCGCCCAGATCACCGACATCCACTTTGGCCCGTACATGGATCAAGCCGAACCTGGAGCGCGCGGTGCGCCTGGCGCAGGAATTCCACCCGACCTGCTGGCCCTGACCGGCGATTTCGTATCGCATGCATTAGGCCAGCGAAACGGACCGCAAGGCGCGCACAACGCCGAACCGTGCGCCGACGTTTTCGCGCGCTGGAAGGGCGCACCACCGATGCTTGCCGTGCTCGGCAATCACGACCATTGAACGGTGCCGACATCGTCGCTGCATCGTTGAGCGATCGCGGCATCGTGGTTTTGCGTAACGCTTCGCACGCCCTCGAACGCGACAAGCAACTGTTGTGGATCGCGGGGACCGACGATGCACTCGAAGCCCGAGCTGACCTGCCGCAGGCCATCGCGAAGATTCCACCGACGGACGCGACCATTCTGCTGGCCCATGAGCCGGACTTCGCCGATCTCGCCACCAAATTCCCGATCGATCTTCCAGTTGTCAGGGCACTCGCACGGTGGCCAAGTGCGGATCCCGGGCATCGGGCCCATCATCCTGCCCGATATGGCGCACAAGCATCACACCGGGCTGAACCGCGTGGGACGCCTGCAAGTCTTTACCAGCCATGGAGTCGGCGTCATTAACCCGCCGGTACGGGTTGAACTGTCCGCCCGAGGTCAGCCTGCTCACGCTGAAGAAGGACACGGGCGGAACACGATCCTGAATCATGCATGGAAAGAGGAGATCGGGCGGGATGACCGCGGCAGCGCCGGCGTCGATCGTCAGAAAGGCCGTACTAACAGTCCTCCGGTGTGTTGACGCTGCTCTCTCCTAGTCTTTACACTCAAGGTTTGGATTGATCCGCTTTTCCGCCGGCTGGCTAAATCGGCTGGCTCGGAAAAGGCGCGGATGGAAAAGGCCTATCGTGAGCGCCACAGAGACAAAAGAAAGCACTCAAACGGGAGATATCGATCGAGGTTCCCGCCACAGAAGTCCAGCGCGAGACCGATGCGCTGATCCAGAAATATCAGAAGCTGGCGCGCTTGCCCGGCTTTCGCAAGCGGACATGCGCCGGCGTCGATTATTCGCCAGCGCTTCTCGGAAGACATCAAGACCGAGGTTGTTGAGGCGCTGGTGCCGCGCTACATCCGCCAGGAAGCCGAAAAGAAGGGACTGGTGCCGGTTTCGCGCCCCGCGTGACCGACCTGCACATTCACGACAGCGAGCCGCTGCGTTTCAAGGCGAGCTTCGAGGTGCTGCCGGAAATCGAGGTCGCGGGCTACCAGGAATTGCGCGCCGACAAGCCTGTGATTCAGGTCACCGACGAGGAAGTCGAGCAGGCGTTGAATCACGTGCAGGAGCAGCACGCCACCTTCGACGCGATTGAAGGCCGGCCCTGGCGGACGGCGACTTTCGCCCAGGTAGCGCTCGATGGCAAGCCCCGGAAGCGCGAAGGGCAGCCCGTCCACATGGACGATGTGCTGGTGGAAATCGGCGGCAAGAACACGATGCCTGAATTCAACGAGCACCTGCGCGGAGCCTCGGCGGGCGAAGAAAAGACTTTGAAGTGAAGTATCCCGGACGATACCGAAGACAAGCGGCTTGCAGGCAAGACTTTCGATTACAACGTGAGAGTATTGTCGCTGAAGCAGAAGAACTCTTCCCGAGCTGAACGATGCGTTCGCGAAAGAGCTGGGAGACTTCACCGGGATCGACGATGTGCGGAAGCGCGTCCGCGAAAATATGGAAGCGGAGCAAAAGCACACCGCTGAGCACGAGGCCAAGGACAAGCTGGTGGCCGAACTGGTGAAGCGCAACGATTTCGAAGTGCCGGAAGCGATGGTGGACCGGCAGATCGATCTTCGGCTGGAGCGCGGGCTGCGTGCGCTGGCGTCCCAAGGCATGCGCGCCGAAGACATGAAGAAGATGGATTTGAACCGTTTGCGCGCCGGGCAGCGCGACCAGGCGGTGCAGGAGGTGAAGGCTTCGCTGCTGCTGGACAGGATCGCGGATGATGGAGAAGATCGAGGTCGGCGACGAGGAGATCGATCGGGAAATCGAAGCGCTCGCAACGCAGACGAAACAGACGTCGGAGGCGGTGCGCGCACGTTTGACACGCGATGGGGCGCTCGATAGGATTAGAAACAGAATCCGCAACGAGAAGACCCTCGACTTTTTGTATCACCAGTCCGCATAAAAACGGACCACTTTCGATCCTCCCTCGCATACGAAACTGGTTGGTGAGGCAGGAGTGTGGCAGGTGAACGTGAACGATCCAAAGATGATGCTAGTGCCGATGGTGATCGAGCAGACCGGACGCGGCGAGCGTGCCTATGACATTTACTCGCGCCTGCTGCGGGATAACATCATTTTCATCGGGACGCCGATCGACGACAACATCGCCAACCTGGTGATTGCCCAGATGCTGTTTCTGGCTCAGGAAGATCCGGAGAAAGACATCCAGCTTTACATCAACTCGCCGGGCGGATCGATCACAGCCGGAATGGCCATCTACGACACGATGCAATATGTGAAGAACGATGTCACCACGATTTGCATCGGACAGGCAGCCGTCGATGGCGGCGCTCCTGCTGGCGGCCGGGGAAGCCGAAGAAACGACTGGCTTTGCCCAATTCGCGCATCCTGATTCACCAGCCCTCCATGGGCGGGCTGTCAGGGCAGGCGACTGATATCGACATTCATGCCCGCGAGATCCTGCGGATGCGGGAGATTACGAACCAGTTACTGTCGAAACATAGCGGTCAGAAGCTGGACAAGGTGGAAAAGGACGTAGAGCGCGACTTCATCATGAACGCGCAGCAGGCTAAGGAATACGGAATCATCGACGATATCATCTACAAGACGAAGTAGAGGTATGATCGGCGTTCGCCGGTCAGCTCTACTGGAGGTCTCGGCGAGAAGCGGCTGGGCGTGCCGACCGGGCGAACGAGGTTCCAGGGCAGGCCGGTCGGGATGAGAAATAAGGAGTAAAGCCGAGTGAAAAACCGGTCGGGCACAGACGAGATGTTGCGCTGTTCGTTCTGTCACAAATCGCAGGACGCAGTGGCGAAACTGATTTCGTCCCCCAGCGATTATCCCAGGGCCTACATTTGCGACGAGTGTGTAGCGGTCTGCAATTCCATCCTGGAAGACGACCGCACTGCAACCCCGAGTCCTCGACTCCCAACCAGCTTCCCAAGCCGCAAGAAGTCAAGACCTTCCTTGATGAGTACGTCATCGGGCAGGAACAGACCAAGAAGAAGCTGGCGGTGGCGGTCTACAACCACTACAAGCGCATCTTCATGAACCGCCAGAAGACGCGGCGACGGCGTCGAACTGACCAAGTCGAACATCCTGCTGATCGGACCGACCGGAACCGGCAAGACGCTGCTGGCGCAGACGCTGGCGCGCATGCTGGATGTGCCGTTCGCCATCGTGGATGCCGACCACGCTGACCGAAGCCGGGTACGTCGGCGAAGACGTCGAGAACATCATCCTGAAGCTGCTGCAGGCTGCCGACGGCGACGTGGGCAGCGCCCAGACCGGCATCATCTACATCGACGAAGTCGACAAGATCGGCCGCAAGGACGAGAACCCGTCGATCACGCGCGACGTTTCCGGCGAGGGCGTGCAGCAGGCGCTGCTGAAGATTCTGGAAGGCACCGATCGCCAACGTTCCGCCGCAGGGCGGACGCAAGCATCCGCACCAGGAATTCACCCCGGTCGATACCACCAACATCCTGTTCATTTGCGGAGGCGCTTTTGTCGGTCTCGACAAGATCATCTGTCGCCGCGTGGGCAAGAAATCGCTGGGCTTCAAGACCGGACCTGAAGAGGCGCAGGAAGCGGAAGAAACACCAGACAGCCGGCAAGCGCAAGTTTCGTAGATGCTCAGCGACATGCCAGCCGGAAGACCTGATCAAGTTCGGATTGATTCCCGAATTTGTCGGCCGTCTGCCGGTGGTCGGACTGCTCGAAGATCTCGACGAGTCTGCACTGATCGAGATCCTGACCCGGCCCAAGAACGCGATCATCAAGCAGTACCAGCGCCTGTTTGAATTTGAGAACGTGCGCCTGAAGTTCAGCGATGAGGCCACTGCAGCGCGATTGCCACGTCAGGCCATGGCCCGCAAGGTCGGGGCCCGCGGACTGCGCATGATTCTGGAAGAGCTGATGCTCGACCTCATGTACCACTTGCCCAGCCAGAAGAAGGTCAAGGAGTTTGAAGTGACGCGCGAGATGGTGGAGAAGCGCGAGTGTTACACTGGCAATGATGGACAAGGCGGGGTAAACTGAGCGCCAGAGCGGAGGGTGGGACCCTCGGACAGCCGGCAGGGTGCACGGCGCTACGCAACTCTAGCTGTGGAGAACGAGTGACCACAGCCAAGGAAAAATTCGAAACCAAAAAACTCCCGATGATGCCCATCCGGGATGTCGTCATCTTCCCTTACATGATGACCCCGTTTGTGGTGGGCCGGGAGTCGAGCGTGCACGCGCTCGAAGAGGCGCTGGCGGCCGATAAGAAGATCTTCCTGGCCACCCAGCACGACGCCAGCATCGACGAACCCAAGCCCAATGAGATCTACCAGGTGGGCACGATCGTCAACATCGTGCAGAGCCTGAAGCTGCCCGACGGGAATATCAAGGTCCTGGTCGAAGGCATCGAGCGCGGCAAAGATTCTGCAGGTCACCGAGACCGACGGCTTCATGCAGGTCTCGGTGCGCGTGGCGCGCTACGCAACCGAAACCAACCCCCAGATCGAAACCGGGATGCAGCGGGTCACGGCGCCTGTTCGAGCAGTACGTGAAGCTGTGCCAGTCCCTGAACTACGAGACCATGATCGCAGCCGTGCGCATGGAAGATCCGGCCAAGCTGACCGACACCATCGCCGCCAACCTGCAGCTTTCCATCGAAGAAAAGCAGGAACTGCTCGAAATCTTCGATCCCGCCGAGCGCCTGACCCGCATCGGCGACGTGCTCGACATCGAAATCGAGAAGCTGAACATGGACCGCACCATCCAGTCGCGCGTGAAGCGGCAGATGGAGCGGGCGCAGAAAGAGTACTACCTCAACGAGAAGATCAAGGCCATCCAGAAGGAACTGGGCCGCGGCGAGAAGAGCGAATTCGACGAACTGAAGAAAAAGATCGAAGCCGCCGGCATGCCCAAGGAAGTCCAGCGACAAGGCCATCCAGGAACTGAAGAAGCTGGAAGCCATGCCGCCCATGTCGGCCGAGTCGACTGTCTCGCGCAACTATCTCGACTGGCTGCTGGCCGTGCCGCTGGAAGAAGCGTTCCAAGGAAATCCGCAACATCAGCGCGCGCGGAGAAGGTCCTGAACGAAGATCACTACGGCCTGGAGAAGATCAAGGAGCGCATCCTGGAATTCCTGGCCGTGCGACAGCTGGTAAAGAATCCCAAGGGCTCGATCCTGCTGTTTCGTCGGACCTCCGGGAGTGGGCAAGACTTCGCTGGGCATGTCGATCGCAAAGGCGACCGGCCGCAAGTTCGTCCGCATGTCGCTGGGCGGCGTGCGCGATGAAGCTGAAATCCGCGGCCATCGCCGTACCTACATCGGCGCCCTGCCCGGACAGATCATCCAGATGATGAAGAAAGCCGGCACCAAGAACCCGGTCTTCATGCTGGATGAAGTCGACAAGATGTCGATGGACTTCCGCGGCGATCCATCGGCGGCGCTGCTCGAAGTGCTCGATCCCGAGCAGAACTTCATGTTCGTCGACCACTACCTCGACGTGGAATACGACCTCTCACAGGTGTTCTTCATAGCCACCGCGAACGTGATGCACACCATTCCGCCCGCCCTGCAGGACCGCATGGAAGTGCTGCGCCTGCACGGCTACACCGAACCGGAGAAAGTCGAGATCGCCAAGCAGTTCCTGGTGAAGAAGCAACTGGCGCAGGCCGGGCTGACCGACAAGAACATCAAGTTCACGGACGACGCGATCACGGCCATGATCCGCTCCTACACGCGCGAAGCCGGAGTGCGTAACCTGGAGCGCGAAATCGGCAACGTCTGCCGCAAGGTCGCGCGCAAGGTCGTCAAGGAAGGCCCCGAGCTACAAGATCGTCGTCACTCGGCGAGAACATCAACGACTTCCTGGGCGTGATCAAGTTCCGCGACACGCTGGCCCACGAGAAGAGCGAAGTCGGCCTGGTCACCGGACTGGCCTGGACCGGAAGTCGGCGGCTCGATCCTCAGCACCGAAGCCACGGTGGTCGACGGCAAGGGCAAGCTGACCCTGACCGGCAAGCTGGGCGACGTCATGCAGGAGTCGGCGCAGGCCGGCCATGTCGTACGTGCGCTCGCGCGCGCGTCGGCCTGGGATTGCCGCGCGACTTCTATCGCAATCTCGACATCCACGTGCACGTGCCCGAGGGCGCGATCCCGAAAGATGGCCCGTCGGCCGGCATCACGATCGCTACGGCGATTGCCAGCGCGCTCAGCAAGATTCCGGTGCGGCGCGACCTGGCCATGACCGGCGAGATCACGCTGCGCGGCAAAGTGCTCCCGATCGGCGGACTGAAAGAAAAGCTGCTGGCCGCTCATCGCGCCGGGCTGTTCGAAGTGATTCTGCCCCAGGACAATGAGAAAGATTTGGCGGAAGTCCCCAGAGAACCTGCGCAAGGCAATGAAGATGCACTTCGTGGAGACCATGGACCAGGTGCTGAAGGGTGGCACTGGAAGGGCCTCTGCCGCAGATTCTCGAGGAGACGCCGTGCAGACCATTACGCCCATTGCGCCGACCGCGGGAAGAGAGCCCGGCTACGCATCAGTAGGGCAGGTGTTGGGTCTTAGGTCTTAGAAAAGGCTTTAACAACGGTCTCGCTGCGGCGAGCCGTTTGTTTTGGGGCATTGTGGAATCCCGGTTACCATCCACGGAGCTACAATATATACAGAGAGCGTCGCCGTCGATCTCCGACAAGCTGGTAGAGGGCACCGCCGCGGTCGCGCCGTTCTATTAGTGATCAGTGTCTTCTTGGGCTTTGGGATCGCGCGATCCTCCGAGTTTGGCACCAGCGCAGGCCCTTGAGGGAATCGGATGTGCACGACGACAAGCACCTCTGGGACTGGATCGCTGAGTTCCCTTCTAGAGCAGACCCACCACGGAGACACTGAGGCACGGAGGATTTCTGATAGAAAACCTGCCCCTCTCTGCTCTTAGCACAACCCCGCCTTACTGAATCTCGAACACCATCGTTACCGAAGCACTGACGCTGATCTTGCCAAGAGCCACGCTGTCGCCGCCATCGGCGGCGCCGCCGACTATTCTGCACTGCATTCTGAGCCATGTAGCCGTAGTTATAGCGTCCATACATTGGCCAGTACACGCTCGAGTTGGAAGCGTTGATCGGCAAGCGGTTTCTCGGCAATGCGAAAAATCCCCGCCTTCGCAACGTCGTGCGCCTTCTCGATGGCCGCTTTCACGGCCATGGCGCGCGCCTGGTCCCTGTATTTTCGGAGTTCCGAGGTGCTGAAGTTCACCGACTCGAATTTTGTTCCGCGCCTGATTTGAGTCGGTCTGCAGGAGTTGATCGAAACGCGCGACCTCTTTCCAAGGTGACCTGAACCCCTTTCATGGCAGTGTAGTGGTCAATCGTGGTCGACCTTCCCTGGTCGAGCATAGGCAATTTCCGACGCGGACGAAGTCCGTTGGTATGTCCGATTCGTCCACCCGAGCGCACGAAACGCAGCGATCATCTTGTTCACAGCCGCGTCCGTGCCAGACGTGGCGGTCTCCAGGCTGCGTTGCGCGTCTCGACGCCAAACTTGAATCGACACCCGGTCGGGACCACTCTTTACTTCGGCATCGCCGTTGATTTCGACGGTGGCCTTATCGTGAAAGACTTGAGCATTCGACACAGAGCAGCAGAGGATCACGAAAATCGCAATGCAACGCATAGGCTGGCAACCTCCCCGCCGTTTATGTCCCAACGCCGGGCCGCCCTTCACTTGCAAGTTCCAGCCGGAACCCTGAAACTAAAGATGCGCGTGTTCTTTCCCGATTTCTGCTCTCTGCCACCGATGTTGGGCACTTCCCCTGCTCCCACGCTGCCTGAGATCGCTTTCCTTGGGCGATCCAACGTCGGCAAATCGAGCGTGATCAATACTCTGGTCGGCACAAAAATGGCGCGTACCAGCTCCCGCCGGGGCGCACGCGCGCCATCAACTTCTTCGAACTGCGGATCGCGGGCAAGCCGCGGCCGGAACTGGTTTTCGCCGACTTGCCTGGTTACGGATACGCCAGGATCTCTCGGGAAATTTCCGGCCAGTGGCCGAGTTTCATTGATCCCTACCTGCGCGAGCGCCCGGTACTCGCGCTTTGCATTGTGCTGGTCGATTCGAACATCGCTCCGCAGGAGAGCGATCAGCAACTCATCGACTTCCTGGCGGCTACCGAGCGGCCCTTCGTCATTGTCGCGACCAAGAGCGACCGACTCCTCGGGCAACCAGTTGCAGAGCGCCCTGCGCACGTTGGGCCAGCGCAATCCCGAGGCGCGCATCGTTCCGTTCTCCGGCGAAGACCGGAGCGGGCAAGGAACAATTGTGGCTGGAGATTCGCAAGGCTTCGGAGGGGTTGCAATCTTCCCGATTGCGGGCCGCTTCCCAGTTCTGAACACACCGTTCCACCTTCCCGGCACAAACTGACTTTCAGTGCCGGCGGCTCTTCGCGCATCCTACCGATAACGTAGGAGCAGGCTGTCCGCCGGACTCCGCCCGAGACTCGCCTGGATCGCGCGGGAGTAGCGCGGGCTGACTGCAGTAAATCGGCATGAGCTTCGAAGTCAGTGGCGCGAGATTATCTTCGCCGATTGAAGAAGGATCAGGAGCATCAACCGCGCTCCTATGCGGAGGCCGATCCCACTCCAGAAGCGGTCGAACTCGAACCGCAGGAGCGCCGCAGGAATCCGCGTTACAACGTGCGAAGGCAGCGCGACGTTTCGCGTGCAGGGCAGCGATGTACGGACCTGGAGCACCTTCACCGACCTCAGCCACAGCGGGTGCTACGTCGAATTGAAAGCGACCCTTCCAGCGGGCGCGATCATCGATCTGGAACTGGAACTGAACGGCGTGCGCGCCCAACTCAAAGGGCGAGGTGCGCGTGAGCTACCCGTTTCTCGGGATGGGCGTCGCCTTCCGGGAGATGACGACGGAGCATCGGATGCAGATCCAGGCGATGATCGAGTCGATCCTTCCTGTACCTGCTCAGAAGTCAGCCGTGGCGGAGCATGAAAACTACCGTCCATCCGGCTTCCATGCCGATCATTCTGAACCCGGCCGCGGCTCTGCAGGCGCTGGCCGACTTCTTTGACGGTCAGGCGCTCCTGTCGAAAGACGAATTCATCCGCCTGCTACGCAAGAGCCAAGGGGGTTTTAAGATCTGGCTTTCGGCTTTCGGCTTTCGGCTTTCGGTTTTCGGTTTTTGGTTTAGATTCAGCCCCTCCGGCCTCGTGACAACCTTCTCGATCGATCGGTGTAGACTCGTTTTTCACCAGATCGCTCTCGTCGCGCCGGCCCCGGAGGTGCCCTTTGTATCGCCTCCTCTTCGTGACCTTCATAGTTGCCTGCCTGGTGACGACTGTCTCCTGTGGAGACATCTTTGTGCGTGGCGCGATCAACACCGGCACCAATCTGCCAACGGCATTGTCAGCATCGTGCACCTCAATGTGGATTCCGTCGGCGTGTCCATCACGATCATTACGCTCGCGGGGAGCAGCCCAGGAGCACACACTGAATTTCTGCGGGGATCAGACTGCGCTCTTCCCCGTCGAACGCGAGGTTAGCGTCAACTTCAAACCGGGAAATCCGTGCGCCAGTGTGCTCTCCGTGAACCTGATGTGAATCCCCGATTACCGAAGTACTCCACGCCTAACCCGCAATCTCTTTTCATTCGCTATCATGGAAATCCTATGGCTCTTCATCTGATTACCGGTGTTGCAGGCTTCATCGGCTCATCCATCGCTCGTGCTCTTCTTGAGAAGGGCGAACAGGTACGCGGCATCGACAACTTCGCTACCGGCAAGCGCGAAAATATCGCCGAGATCGCAAAACCGCATTGACTTCCGCGAGGCCGACCTTCTGGACGCCGAAGCCATGAAGAAAGCGTGTATGGGCGTGGACTTCGTGTTCCATCAGGCCGCGATCCCGTCGGTGCCAAAATCGGTGCTCGACCCCATCGGCAGCAATCGCGTCAATATCGACGGCACGGTCAATCTGCTGGTGGGGCGCGCGCGACGCGAAGGTGCGGCGCGTGATGTATGCCGCTTCTTCCTCCGCCTATGGCGAATCGCCGACGCTTCCCAAGCACGAAGACATGACGCCCAATCCGATCTCGCCGTACGCCGTGGCAAAGCTGGCAGCGAGCACTACATGATCTCGTTTTACCGCTGCTACGGGCTGGAACGGTCAGCCTGCGCTATTTCAATATTTTTGGACCGCGGCAGGACCCGACTTCGCCCTTACTCGGGCGTGCTGGCGAAATTCATTACGCAGATGCTGAGCCGGCCAGCAGCCCACGATCTTCGGCGACGGCGGCCAGAGCCGCGACTTCCACCTACATCGACAACGCGGTGACCGCCAACTTGCTGGCGGCGCATGCCCCGGCGGATCAAGTGGCGGGCCGGGTATTCAACGTGGCCACGGGAACGCGCGTCGACCTGAACGAAACTTTCCAGGCCCTGAAAAAGCTGACCGGCTACTCGGGCGACGTCAAGCATGGCCCCGAGCGCGAAGGGCGACATCAAGCACTCGCTCGCCGACATCAGCCGAGCTGAGAAGGCACTTCGGCTACAAGCCGAGCGTGAATTTCGAAGAAGGCCTGAAGCGCACGGTGGATTGGTATCGCGGACAAGGGAAAGGTGCGGGCGCATAGCGCCTCCTCTAAATTGCGCTTTTCTTCCTCGGGCCTACCAGCACGTCCGAGCCCTAAAACTCTCCTCCCGATGGAGTCCGGACAACAGCCCGGTAGCTTCAGGTCCGGTGCGAGCACGAAGTTCCCATGCCGCCCCAGAGGGACGCCCGCAGGGCCTGCAGCAGCCTCAGCGGTACGAGAAACGACCGAAAATGGCTGGCGGAACTTTCAGGCGTCCTTCCAGGACGCCACAAGACTCGGCAGTTCTACGCGGCGCTAGCGCCGGGCTATTTTCAGAACCCGTTTCAGCCAGATGAGTCTGCCTGCTGTGCCAACCGGACTGCGGTGTCCAGTTTCCGAACAGCCCTGCTCGTCGATGGACACCTCACCCTGCTCTCTACTCCTAAGCAACAGATTCAGCAACATCCCTGGGCCTTCTGCTTTGGCGAAGGCGTGCTTCCGCACGTGGTTGCTCACTTAGAATCCATCGGTGAGTCCAAGCTGAGAGTGCCGACATGACAATCCTCCAGGATGTGCGTTATGCACTGCGGAAGTTGCGCCAGACTCCGGGCTTCACGACCACAGCACTGCTGACGTTGGCTCTGGGTATCGGCGCCAATGCCGCCATCTTTACACTGGTGAATTCGGTGCTGTTGCAGAACCTTCCGGTCGGCGATCCCAAGACCCTGGTGCGACTCGGGGATCAAAATGATTGCTGCGTGAATTCTGGAACCCAGGATGACGGCAACTATTCCCTGTTTCCAACCTGAAACCTACGAACTCCTGAAGAAGAACGTGCCGGAGTTCGAAAACCTGGCGGCCATGCAGGCGGGATTCGGCTACCGCCCCGTCACAGTGCGGCGCGACGGCACGCAAACCGATGCGCGCTCCGTGATGGGCGAGTTCGTCTCCGGCAATTACTTCCAGGCTTTGGGTCTCCGCCCGCGCGCAGGTCGCCTGCTGGCGGTTGCGGATGACATGAAGGGCGCGCCGGTTGCGGCGGTAATGAGTTTCAAGGCCTGGCAACGCGACTATGCCGGCGACGCTTCCGTCGATTGGGGGCACCTTCTGGGTGAACACGCGAGCCGTCACGGTCGTTGGCATTGCCTCGGAGGGCTTCTTCGGCGATCGAATGATGAGCACGCCTCCGGATTTCTATCTGCCCATCGAATCCATGCCGGCGCTGGCGAATGCTTCCTATGTGCACGATCCCAGGGCCAGTTGGCTCTACATCATCGGGCGCGTTAAGCCGGGCGTGGCCCTGGAACCTCTCCAACAGAAAGTGAGCGCGCTGGTTCGGCAATCTTTCTCTGCGATCAAGGACTACGTGGAGGAACCGGGCAAATCGCTGCTGCCGAAGGTCCACGTGGTTCTGACCCCGGGTGGCGCGGGCATCCAGCACATGCAGGAGGAATATGCCTCGAAGCTTCACTTGTTGATGTGGGTCGCCGGCATTGTTCTGCTGATTGCTTGCGCCAATATCGCCAACCTGCTGCTGGTACGCGGGATGGCGAGGCGTACGGAGTTGTCGGTGCGTACGGCACTGGGCGCCATGCGCGGAAGAATCGTCCTGTCAGTTGTTGACCGAGAGCATCGTGCTGTCTCTGCTGGGTGGTCTCGCCGGATTGGCCGTCGGCTACGCGAGGAGCACAGATGCTGCTGAGCCTCGTCTTTCCTGGCGAACAGAACGTTCCCATCCACGCGAGCCCATCGCTGGCGGTCATCGCCTTCGCTTGCGGTCTGTCGCTGCTTGCACGGGCGTTCTGTTTGGAGTAGCTCCGGCCATGGATCGCTACCAATCACTCAGCCTGTGGACGCCCTACGGGGCGGAGCCGGATGACGGCGACCGGAGCATCGCGGCTGCAGCGGTCGCTGGTGGTGCTGCAAGCAGCGCTCTGGTCCCTAGTGCTGCTCGTGGTGCGGGACTTGTTTTCGCAGAGCCTGAACAAGTTGCAGAGCACCGACCTGCGAAGCTGGATGCGAAGAACCGATATATCTTGCACATCAACCCGCAGGCGAGCCGGGTATTCGCAGACCCAGTTGGAAGGCGCTCTACCGCACGATCGAGCAGCAGTTCCACGCGCAGCCGGGTATCCGGCATGTCGGTATTTGCACCTACACTCCTATGGAAGACAACACTGCTCGGAGTACAGGCGTGCAGTGTGCTGGGCCAGCCCTCCCTGGAGAAAGGGGCGTCCTGGGTAAGAGGCAATGCGGAGTATCTTGATTCCCGTCGGCACGCACGTGCTGATGGGCCGCGGCATCCAGCCTGCAAGACATCCTACGAGCCGGGCGGTCGCCGTGGTGAACCAGTCGTTCGTGAAGGATTTCTTCAAAGACGGAGTGAATCCCATCGGACAGCACTTTGGCTCGGCCTGAGCCCAGTTTCCCCGGGCGATTTCAGAAGTCGTCGGCGTGGTCGAAGATACGGCCTATACCAGCGTCTACTGGAAAAACCACAGCATGTATTTCATTCCGGCGATGCAACGGGCCGCCGAGTGACAAGGATCCCATTGAGGACGACTTGTCGCTCTATGCAGGGGCGATCGTGCTCGAGACCGAACGTCCCATGAACGATCTGGAGAGGTTGAGTCGAGCCACGCTATCAGCCATCAATCCCAATCTGACCGTGGTGAAATTTCAGACCTTTCGCCGAGCAGATCGCCGATCGCTTTCACGGCTGAACGCCTGATCGCGCGACTGACCACGTTGCTTCGGCGCATTAGCGCGCTGCTGCTGGCGATGATCGGACTCTACGGCGTGACTGCCTACACGGTGGCTCGGCGCACTCCCGAGATCGGTATTCGCATGGCAGTCGGAGCCGGAACGCGCGAGTGTGGTCGCCATGGTGATGCGAGGCGCGGTCATTCAAATCGCAATCGGTCTGGCCATTGGACTACCCGCAGCCGTATTGGGCGTTCGCTTCGTCAAGACGCAGCTCTACGAAATCACGAGCGTCCACCCGATTCTTGTTCTTGGCGCGACTGCAACCTTGATGGCAGCCGCCTGCGTCGCCGGGATCATTCCGGCACGGCACGCGGCGTCGATTGATCCCGCGCAGGCTTTGCGGTCAGAGTAAGACACGCGGCCCACACGGCATGGACGACGAGTTCAGACGAAGGCAAGGCTGAAGGGCGAAGCCATTCGGCTAGTCCAGGATCGGTGTCAGGATCGCGGCTTGCAGCTCATTCGTCGTGTTGTTTCGCACTCCAGCAACACGATCTCTCCCAGATCGCTGATGCGGCGTCGCAATGCTCACTCTCCAGCCCTGACAGGTTCGTCACGACATCGTCGAGTTCAGTCATGGTTCCCGCGTGGTACAGGAATCCGTTGACGCTCTATTGATGGTGCTGTCGACAGCCGACCCGACGACATCTCCGGCGCTATTGATGCCAGAATATCCCCAGATATCGCCCATATAGCTGAGACTGCCAATGTTCGTAAAGACTCCGCTGCTATAGATCTGGGTGCAGTAGGTGGGGCCCGAGAATGCCATGACCTTGAAGCCAAACCTTCCTACGGGCACAACCTGCCACACCAGATTGCTTACCACCACGATCTGCCCCGCTGTCATTGATCGCAACCGCGGTGCTGCCGTAGTTATGGAGTTGCCGGATCCAGGTCGGTCATGACCCCGCTCTGCCATGGTGATCGCGCGGTCGATTCCGTCCGTTCCAAAGCTGTCGCCGACAATCTGCCCCGGATTGGTGATCGCGTTCGCCGAACTCGTGGCTCCCGGGGAGAGCACCCCAAAGAGTCCGTCATGCGGCCGGCCGACCATGAAAAAGCGTGCCACGTTTGCGGCGCGTGGTGGAAACCGTGCTGGAACCGACGATCGTGCGGCTTTCGTTCATCCCCAACGCCACGGTTTGCCCCAGTGTTGTTGAGGCCGCCCGTTCCGCCGCCGGCGTTCCAAGATCGGTGAATGGATTGAACCAGATCCGGCGTCCCGGCGGCGTGAACAGATAGGAGTGCAGATCCGGTCCCCACGACCTGAGGGCGACCGGGCCCGTGCACCGCTGATCCGCCTGACGCCCGCTCGCGGAAGTCATGCCCTGGCGAGCTGACTACGCCATTGTGAAGCAGATAGGCGCCATTGACCGCGCCGTCGTAGCCGACCACGTCGCCGTTGTTGTTGATGCCGTTCGCACCGTTGATGGTAGGGCTGGTCGGCGAAAATCCCAGCCGAGCCATCATGAAACGCTGCTGCGCCATGCGCCGCGCTCGCTGGCCAGAAAAAGCGACAGCAGCGATGGCAAGCCGATTCTGTGATCCAACTCCGATTTCATCGTAAGCTCCCTACTGTGCGAACACACCCTGGTAACGGACCCTTGGAGACAGTTCGGGGGAACCATAGGCCCCTGTCGTGACCCAGCTTCAGAGTCACGGGCCTGCGGAGCAACCCACGACGTGTTTCTGTCCCTATGGAGAAATGCGAAAAATGAGATGGAGTTTCCCCTCATCGTTTGTCGAGAGATTTGTCTTTCGTCGCCGGGTCGCGGAACAGAACAGGTGGAAAACGTTCTAGCTCGCCATGTTGACGCCCGCAGGAGCGCCGCGTCTAAACGCTCGTCGACCGTGCTGTTGTCGCACATTTGCGACACAAGAAGGAGAAATCTTGCATGAGGCGCATCGATGCCAGTGCTTATGACTTTCATCCTAATCGCCACTGCGAGTCTGTGCGGGCAGAACCCAGTCGCAGCCCGCGGCTCCGGAGTCCGGCGCGCCCTCGATCCGAAGAGATGGTGGACAGGTGGAACGATATTGGGAACAAACTCGTCGCACCGATGGCGAAGCGATTTTCCCGAAGATAAATACGACTTCAAGGTGCAGAAGGACCAGCGTACCTTCGCGCTGAATCTTCTCCACGCTGCGGCGCTGGATTTCGTTTCTGGATACGCAGGGATTTCCGGATCAAACATCGGGCCAGACTTCGGCGACGGCGACAACTCCTACACGCGACGCTTTCAAGACCAAGCGCCGACGTGGTGAAGAGTTCGTCGAGGTATGCGCCGTCGCGGATGGAGCGCAAGTGATGATTCAACAGCAGGGCGACGCGGGGCTCGTGATTCGATGCGAAATTCTCCAGGAACCGTCGGACCCACAACTCCAAGCATCCGGCACGCCCGCCATCGAGCACAGCGGCGAACACTATGGCCAACTCGTGGTTTACTACCGCGCCAACGGCCTGGTGCCGCCGGACTCACGACGCTAGGGGCCTTATTTGGTGGGTGCCAACGATCGGCGTGATCATGGGAACGGGCTGAGGCAGCATTGGGCATTCCACTCGCTGAAGGGCCGTAGGTGTTACCCTGCCCTAAACACTTTCAAACAGGGACAGCATTCGAGAGAGTGCGGCCAGCCCTAACTGAAGCAATCCTGCACCAGGGGGACGCCGGAGACACTCGTCCTCGGGACCGCGCACTCGTCGCACATTTTGCAGTTCCGTTTCGCCGCAGCTTTCTGACCGTGGTGGTGCTGGCGTCGATCGCTCTCTAGCCCCTGGATGGGGATTCAGTCCGAGAGCAGTCACTCACCAAACGAGTATTCTGCAACTGCGGCTGTCGTGAAGTCTCGGCGGAGTGTTCGCATGTGGAATGCCAGGCGAGGGCACCCCGCTTGAAGCGTGAGATCTCGTCTGCAATCACTGCAAGGAAAAGTGACTGATCGCATTCTTAGTGACCTCGGGAATGAAATGCGGCGACGCGCAATGCCTGGTGAGTCCCCTAGCTTTGCCGGGATTCGATGCACTCCTATGGATCGTACCCATTGCCGCCGCCCTGATCGTCCTGGCAGTGTTCGTCTGGCGGCGCTGGTCGGTTGCCGCGGCTCAAAAATCGATAAAAGCCTCTCGTTTCTGCGTTAGTCTGTCGGAGTTCCCTGGAGAAATGGTTGCCTCGGAGTAGCTTTGGTTCCTCATAGCTTGGTCTACGTGCCGACCTTCTCACCAATCACTTCCCCGGACACGATGATCTCGACGCGGCGGTTCTTTTGACGCCCCTCGCCCGTGCTGTTATCCGCTACGGGGTTGTTCATACCGAAACCGAGCGCTGATAAGGATCTCGCATCAAGTCCCTGACCGATGAGGTAGTCACGGACCGAGTTTGCGCGCTCTTCGGAGAGAGTCTGGTTCAGTTCGGCACTGCCAGTACTGTCGGTGTGGCCCTCGATATTCAATTTGAGGCTGGGATAGTTGAGTACGATGCCAGTCAGCTTCGACAAGGCTTCACGGGCATTGGATCGAAGATCGGACTTGCCCGTATCAAACAGAACATCGCCCATGTTGACGACCAAGCCGCGCGGCGTGTCGGTTAGTGGGCAGGACCCGATTAAACTGCTCGAGTAAGCGCGCTCGCAATTGTTGCTTTTCTCGTTGGGCAGCTTGCACAGCCTGTTCCTTGGCCGCGATCTCGGCATCTGATTTGCGCTTAGCTTCAGCCGCTTCGGCATCCGTTTTGCGCTGGGCCTCAGCGGCTTCTGCAGCGGCCTTGGCTTCCGCTTCAGACTTGGCCTTGGCCGCCGCCTCATCACGCTCTTTCGCGATGCGTTCCTCTTCCTGACGCTGTACAGCTGAGAATGCGGGCATCCTCAGAGAACTGGACTGTCTGCCGAGCTGTCGAGAGGGTCGCCTTCTTGTCGGCCTTGCCGGCGAGGGAATTCTCCGCCATCTTCAAGCTTGCTTCAGCTTTGGAAAAGATCTCGGGTGCATACTTGTCGGCCGCGCGCGACTTCGCGATCTCCACCGCGTTGCGAGCTTCGTACATCTCCAGGGGGACATTGGGATCCAGGGTCAGAGCAAGCGGATTTCCCATCTTCTCGTACTGGGCACGCTTCAGAAGCTTGTACTCATTCACGGGGAAGACTTTGCCCTTGGTGTCGCTTCGGCGTTCGCTTTGCAGGACCACCATTTCGCTGGGCAGGCGGATGGCGAAAATAGGGTTCAGCCGTGACCAGCAATGAAAACGTTTGCGCGGGCGTGGTGGCGGTCAGTTTGCCTTCTCCATTTTTGTTGAGGAGAATTTCCCCGGTGTTGCCAGTACGTCCCTCGGGGTGACCACCCAAAGCACGTATGTCAGGAAACTCAGCGCCGAGTACCGAGGGAGGCTTGAGACCCTTCATCTGCACCTCAATGCTGCTCCTTCCGGCCTTCGCCTTGATCTCAACCTTTGCCCAGCCGCTCGCCTCCGGCATCAGCTCAGTGGCTTTCAGATCGACCTTTGTGCTACCTCCTCCGACTTCATAGCCGATAGCCGTGACGGACTTGGTGGATCGCGGCCGACTGGGGTAATTCCTGATTTGTTTGAGCATGAGCGTCACCTGCCGATAATCAGACGACACCCAGGCCAGACTGATGGCGCATGCAATCATCCATTTTCTGCAGGACTTCATAGGAACCTCTTCTCGGACCGCCGTTTGTGCCACACGGCACGTGTGAGTAGACCCACGATGGTCTGTCCCATCTGGGTAGCATCGCTGGGCACTGGGCACAAGACTGCGGGCTCACGCACCTAGCGCGAGCACGGTATTGTTCGGGAGCGAGTATTCAGTCCGTAATTGGTAGCCCAGCCACTGTCAATTGCGACAGGAGACTAATTGGGAAGCTGGTGAGAAATTGATTCCATGACAACGTCAGCCTCATCGACATTGATCAACCCACAACTGGTTATCCACACACTTGACCGCAACCGCGCCCACCGTTACCGCGGTGTGTAAGTCGCAACTTGTAGCTGGACCCTGGGGTTTCCGTTTGGTGTAATCGTGCGTTGGCACGTCAGGAGTAAGCTCTTCTCGGAACTCAGGGGAGTGTATTGCACAAGATCAGTCAGGATGTTGAGGGCACACCCGGGCAGAGGCGCACCTGGGCTTTAATAGGCCTCCCTTCTTACCGCGTTGTAGCAGCTACTCCGCACCAGCCGAGGCCTGCGCCCAACTGGCCGCCAGGTACCTCGTTTTGGGTGCGATTGACTGCCTCGCTGTCCTCCTACACGGCGAAGCCAGGGATGCCAGTGCATGCCTTCCTCTTGGAATCGCCCGAATGTGACAACGGGCCCGTCTTTCCCACAAAGGCTCTTATCGAAGGCCAGAGTCCTGTCTGTGCACCGGGTCGGGCTGGGGCTGCGGCACGAAACGGCGGCACTGGAGATTGCATTTATCCGGATTGTCCCCCAGGCGCCAATCCGATTGAGATCAACGGCCAAGTGAGGCTAGTTGACAACGCACGAAAGACGTTAAACACGGTGTCATCCGCGGTATTCGCAGTACCAATACGCCGCAAGGTCGCATCAGTAGCCGATTGAAATACCTTCCGTCGCTTCACCTGTATCCGGATCCGTTCCTTCTGGCGTTCAAGATGTTGTTCCCCGATCTTTCCAGAACCTGAGATCACTTTGGGTGCGGGAACGGATATGCAAATTGTGCTGCAGGAGACAGCCAAGCTTCCGTCGGATCTTCCTCGTCGCGTTCCGCTAGTTCTCGCCCTGGTCGGAGGAGGCCGAGTTGACGGCGAGCCTCAGACGGGCTACCTGAGCGTACGTTCACCGGGAGAGGGAAAGAAGCTGACGTTGTCAATCATCGTGTTCGCGGGTTCCAAGCCGACTTGGAGCAAGCGTTTCGAATTGCTGGTTGGCGGCAAAGTGAGGCGGTCTCGACCCGTGCAACCCTCCTCCAGTTGTACGCATTCTTCGCGAAGACGAACTACCCAACTGCTCCCATGTCCACGCAACTCCTGCAGGGGCGCAAGCCGACCTGACTCTGGAGAAGGCCCCTCACAGCTACGAGAAGCGGAATCATCTTCGGATCTGGGCGCTGGAGAACCCGTGGGAGGGCACGCCCTTGTGGGCCAGCGCAGCTGTCCCGCGAGACGGGCGCCACGCTTTCCCTCACAGCATAAGGGTTTCCATTCACCACGTGTCCGAGGACTTGGGCGAGGAACAGCGCGCTGTCGTGCGAGATTTGCTGGTGGCAGATTGCGTGGACGGGGGTGGGATCCATCGCCCGGCCTGCCATGGATCATGTGATGCGAAACGCCACCGGTGAATTCTTTCGTACGGACGGATCCCTGACGGTGGTCCGGCTGGAAGCCTTGCACGTCAGATTCGCGAGGAACTGGCTTCGATGATTCACCGGCCGCCCGGCCATCTTCCCGAGCATTTCGCTATCCTGCGAAGGCAGATCCTGACCGTGCGCAGCGTCTTTGGCGCGCGAGACTGCGTTTATTCCCTGTTTGACCTCACTCGAATAACAATCGGTGCGATACGTCGAGACTTCTTCGCATCGCGCTGAGGCCGCTGAGTTCCGACAGGGGATCACGTTGCGTCCTGCAAGCGAGATGGAGTCGCTTCGCGTTGGGAGAAGGCACTTCGCACGGCGATACGAAAACCGTCGGCAACCGGAGTAATCTCCGCGGATCGCGGTTTTGTTTTCCCCTTTGAACCTTGACGAGAGGCAATGGAGATGGTTCGACGAGATGCAGGCTCGGACCGATCTCAGGTCTCTTGGGATCGTAAACAAAATGCTCGCGCGCATCGGGACCTCCCCCTTTCGTGACTGGTGTCGTCAAAGATTCTCAACATCGGAAATTCCCCGCTGCAAACGGGTATTGTCGAAGTCGGCATCCCACCTTCTTCCCATTACCTTCGTGATCTAGGGAGCCATTGCCTCGGCGCATAGAGTAACTGCGTCGGGACTTCTCATCGATGGTGGTTTCGCGGGACTTTCAAGGAAGTCAGCGTTTTTGGAATGTATCCTCGGTGGACTTCAAATCCGTGCGATGTCAGTCGCGGTCGAATCGAGACAGACCAGAAGCTTGCCGAAGTCGAAAGGCGTCGATGCGTTGATTGTCGATTGCGACCTGAGCGGCACTGATCAGTTCCTGCGCCACTTGCAGCGCGATTCTCATTTTCCGTACGCACCCGCTCGTGGTCATGGAGCGGACCGCGCCAGCGCCATGCCTTCGATTCCACCGGCGCGCTATTCGGTTTGTGAAACCGATTTCCGTCGAGCAGGCTGACTCGGACGCTCTCGGCCCGCGTAACCTCATTTCTCGACGGCCGAGCTGCGCTATCACCGCCAGTCCATCGATGTTCCCGTATCTCTGCTGTGCGACCCGCAAAGAAGATGCAGGCGGAATTGATTGAACCTGAGTCAGGGTGGGATCGGAGTGCGCGTGGACCGCGACCTCGATATTCGACAGCCATTGCAACTTTCCTTCAAGCTGCCGGGCACGCGCTACACGGTAAAGGCGCGCGGAGAAATTGCGTGGACGGATCAACAGGGGAATGCTGGCATTCGTTTTCCTCGACCTGCCCGATCGCCTGCAGCGCAGCCTGCAACATCTGGCTCGCGCAGCGTAGCTGTCGCCAACTAGCCTCGAACAAAGGGATTCAGGCGGAAGCCGAAAGGAGTCTCGCACCTGACGGGCGGGGACGCCCGTCTCTCCATTTCAACCTGAAAACATTTCATCGGAATCGCGCCCGCTTTTCGCCAGGATGGCCTTGCGCTTCCGTACTGCAGACTCTAGCCAGTTGCGCTCCGGGTGTTCCCGCAACCCAGCCACGCGCCCAGATACAAATACACCGACGTGAAGAATCCGCACGCGCGATCCCTACCAGCACGGTCGGTGGCCACGCTGGAATCTCCCGGAGTTACAGCCACGAAGGTACAGAAGAACATCAGGCTCGCGGAAATCAAGATCAGCGAATCCATGACTTTGGCCAGCGTGGCCGAAGTCGTGGGCACGGGGCACCACGGCAAGGAGATCGCGCCGGTTCTCAGGCACCGTCGTCGTGCGCGGCGCGGCGGTCCTACGCGGATTGCTGGACGCGCCGGCGCGGAAGATATCAGGTCGTCTACTTCACCCGGCAGGGGTAGAACCGGCGCGGCACTGGGCAGCTCCTCGAAACAGGTTTGCGAAGATCCAGTCATTCAGCTGGCGGGCAGCCTGCCGTGGAATATCCACGAAGCGCGCTCCGGCCTGCCCGGAAGGATTTGCCCAGCTCACCACCGCGTGCACGTCGAATCGCGCGTACGCGGGTTGAGCAAGAGTCAAAACGCATCCGCACCGACTGCCCGGGGCGCAACGCTCCGACCGCCTGGATCGCGGCCGCTCTCGCTGAGATTGCGAATGATGCCGCCGTTTCCCTCGTCCAGGGTCGCGTAGACCAGCGAGTGAATCGGGTGGCGGTAGTGGTGGCGCTGGTTGGCGGCTGGCGCCTCAAGGGCGGGCGAAGCAGCCATTCCGGAAAAAGACTGCATGCGGGAATCTTGGCCTCCGAAGACTATGAACCCTGCAGTAGCGCGGATGGTTCGGACCCGTCCAGGATTTTTTAGGAGGCGGTACGGTTGCTCGTCGGGCGCCGCTTGGGGCTGATTTTTCCAATCGCACTGGCCGTGATCGTTGAGCAAGTAAACGTTGAAGGTCGTAGCTGTACGGACCGTACCCGCTGAAGGCATCTTCATCCGGCACGGCCGCTTGATCCCGCAGCCAGGTTGCCAGACCCTGGTAGGCGACGCCTTGGGAGCGGACGGGCCAGCTCATCTTGCTGTGCCAGCGCCCGCGCAGCACAACCGCGCCGCCCCGGCCATGCCGGTCGCCAGCAAGCCCATGGGCCACAACCACCTGGAGCGCTTGGTTTTCTTCGGATTCGGGTCTTGGTCCTGCTCTTTTTCCACCACAAACCTTCGGACTACTTTCAGGATATGCCGATTCAGGCGCAGGGCAATCACCCGATGGTGGGATAGCGCACCCTGGATTCCCATTGAGGGCGCTATTCAGTTTGAAGGCTCGCGCCTCAGTACCTTCGTGCGCCTGCGCTTCGCAACGCTTCTGTATGACTGTCAGGATGGTTTCCTGCACATCGGACATCACTCCGTCGGTCAGAACCGTGCATACCAGTTGAAATCGGTCGAAACACGATGCTGGCTCGACAGGTGAAGACGGGTCTCGCCAGGTTGGGAAGCAGCTCGATCACGTATTCGCCGCGCAGAACGTCGAAAAACGGTCCGCCGATACGCGTGTTCATCGAGTGGTGGGCGGAATCTGATCAGTCTGCGCGTGAATCGAGAACGCGAGCCGATGCCCGGGCTCCCAGGTCTCGATGTTTTCGATGAACAGAACGCCGCCTTCGAAAGTGGCATGCCGCACTCCACCGATGCCCGGGTAGGAGAGTGTCGCTTCGACGGGGGCTGGGAAGCCGATTTGGCGAGCCCACGAGAAAGGTAATTCTGTGCGCGCAATCTCTGCCACGCGTTCAATGTTCTTCCATACGATTGTGGGCGAAGCGTGAATGACGCGCACGTTCTCGACTGTGCGCAGATCGTGCGCCTCGTCAGAGCATCATGCAGCCAGGGATTGGTCATCAGCGGAAGAAGCGCGACCACGGTGAGGCAAACATTCTCTTGGTGGCCATGGTTCTCGGAAGGCGCACCAACAGGCCTGCAATGAGTCCGCCGAAACTCCCGCAGATCATGCCGATCACGGGGCGAACATGATGACGCAGATGAAGCCCTCCCACAGGGCCCCCATTGCACCCAGCGATCCGCCCAGCACGGGTACCCACGGAAGCGAAGCCAGATCCACGCGCGCTGCGGCTGACGGCGCTCGACGAAAAAGACCGTGATGAAGCCAGCCGCAAACGGCACCAGCAGCACGAACGAAATCGACATCACCGGCGTCCAGCCAGCCATGTGCCACTGCGTTCCCCAGCGCAGCACCATGCCATATACGAACCCTAATGCAGCACCCCACAGTAGCAGTTAGCAGCCACGTAACC